>Ga0187849_1000518_pt1 | contig 51346 bp, 41 predicted proteins | sample June2016WEW_4_10_2_FD_132412 | JGI IMG/M metagenome (GOLD analysis project Ga0187849, IMG submission 132412) | Peatland microbial communities from SPRUCE experiment site at the Marcell Experimental Forest, Minnesota, USA - June2016WEW_4_100 | ecosystem: Environmental > Terrestrial > Soil >... | reverse complement strand
GGCAGTGGGCGCTTCGAGGAGACGGTTGATGCATTCCGAGAGCGTCATTTTCGAGAACGGGGAAATGGTGCGCTCGGAAGGGTCGGCCAGGAGCCAGCGGCCCCAGGAGGCCCAGGGGTCGTTGGCCGGCTCGTGGGCGAGGGTCTGCTGGATGGTTTTGACGGCTTGGGCGCGGTCGAGCTTGGTTTCTTCCAGCACGTTTCTTCCGGCCAACACGCGGCCGGAGACGGCTTCGGCCAGCGGAAGGAGCCAATTCGGCGGTCTGGCGGGCGAGGGAGCCAGGTCCCAGATCCAGGCGCCGTTGGTGGAGACGGTGATGAGCCGCGCGCCATCGGGGCTGAATAGGGCGGCGACCAGGGCGGCCGGGTGTTGCAGAGGCTCGGTCAGCGGCTGGCCGGTTTCGGCGTCCCAGACCTGCGCGGTTTTGTCCAGGGAAGCGGTGGCAATCCGCTTGCCGTCCGGGCTGAATTGGGCGGACACGACCTGATCGGCATGCCTTAGCGGACCGGTCAGCGGGTGGCCGCTCGCGGCGTCCCAAACGCGGGCCGTCGTGTCCCATGAGGCGGTGACGATGCGCTTGCCGTCAGGGCTAAAGTGCGCCGTCGTCACCCGGTCGCCATGCTGCAAACGGCGGGCCGCGGGCTTGCCGCTCACCGGGTCCCAATCCCAGAGGTCGGCGCCCTTGTCCGACGTAGCCACAACGATGCGTTTGGCATCCGGGCTGAATTCTGCCGACACGGCCGGCCCTTCGTACTTGAGGAAGCGGCCCGAGTAGCGGCCGGTGCGCCCATCCCACACGCGGGCCATTCCGTTGGAGGAGACCGTGACAACGCAGTTCCCGTCCGGGCTGAACGTGGCGGAAAAGACCGCACCGCCCTCTTTCAGCGTCTGCGCCAGAGGCTGGCCGCTCCGGACGCTCCAAAGCCGCGCCGTTCCGTCCGCCGAGGCCGTGACGAGGCGCGCGCCATCGGGGCTGAACCTCGCGGACCAGACAGTGTCGCCGTGCCGCAAAGGCCCGGTCAGTCGTTTGCCGGTCTGGGCATCCCAGACGTACGCGGTGTGGTCGGCCGAGGCGGTGGCAATCAGCTTCCCATCCAGGCTGAATTGGGCTGAGAGCACCTCGCCCTCGTGCTGCAGAAGCAGTGGGAGAAGCCGGCCAGTTTGAGCATCCCACAGCCGGGCAGCGTTGCTGCCCAGGGCGGCGAGGATCCGCGTCCCGTCGGGACTGACCTGCGCGAGGCCCTCGAGATTCCCTCCGATGGACAGCAACTCGGCAGCAGCCGCCTGAGCGGCCGGTTGGTTGCGGGCGCTGGGCGAGCTCACGTTCCGTTCCAAGGGCGCCGGCGAGGGCTGGACGCCCAAAGCGCTGGGGCCACCCAAAGCCGGCTGAAGCCGGCGCTCCGGAGAACTCTGTTCCAACGGCATCGGCAGGGCTCGGCCGCCCAGGGGGCGCCAAATCCGGGCGGTGAAGTCGGCGGAGGCGGTGACAATGCGTTTGCCGTCGGGGCTGAACTCCGCCGACCAGACCTTGCCGTCGTGCTCCATCGGTTCGCAGAGAGGCTCGCCGTTCTGGGCGTCCCAGAGCCGGGCCGTCCGGTCCGCCGAGGCGGTGACGACGCGCTGGCCATCCGGGCTGAACCGCGCGCACAGGACCCACCCACCGTGCTTCAGCGGGTTCGTGAGCGGCCGGCCGTTCTGCGCGTCCCAGACCCGCGCCGTGCGGTCATAGGAGGCGGTAAGGACTCGTCCTCCATCGGGGCTGAATACCGTGCGGTACAAGCCGTCGGCGTGCTTAATTGGACCCGCCACCGGCTGGCCGGTGCGCGCATTCCAGACCCGCGCGGTGCCGTCCCAGGAACCGGTTAGGACCCGCTTGCCGTCGGGACTGAATTGCACCGATGATACTCCGATCCGGTGTTTCAGAGGCGGCGTCAGCGGCTCGCCGGTCTGCGCGTGCCAGACCCGGGCCGAGTGGTCCCGCGAGCCGGTCACAATCTGGCCTCCGTCCGGGCTGAATTCTGCGCCGGACACCCAGTCGGCGTGCTCCAAGCGCCGGAGGAGCCGGCCATGGGCATCCCACAACGCCGCCGTGCCGTCGTGGGAAGCGGTGAGAATCTGTGCTCCGTCCGGGCTGAACCGGGCCGATAGGACGAAGTCGCCGTGTCCCAACGGTCCGGTCAATGGCCGGCCCGTCTCCGCATCCCAAACGCGCGCGGTGCCATCCCAGGAGGCGGTGGCCACCCGTTTGCCGTCCGGACTGAAACGCGCGCTCACGACCAGGTTTGTGTGGCTCAGGATACCGGTCGGCAGCATCCACGAGTGGTAGGTCAGCAAGGTCGTCAATCTGGTCAACGCGGCAGTATTCGAGGGCTCAGCGGAAAGGCTTCGGGCCAAATACGCCAGTGCCTCGTTCCCGCGATCTTCGGCGGTCAGCAGAACCGCCTGGGAGAGATCGGCGGCCGACAGGGTTTGTTTCGCCTCCAGGGTCGCGGCCACTGCCTGCCCGCGGGCTTGCCTCTCGCGAAGGTAGAAGGACATGGAGAGGCTCAGGCCAACAACGAGCGCGGCAACCACGGCGGTACCGGCGGCGAAAGTCGCCTTGTTGCGGCGGACCAGTTTCTGGATCCGGTAGAGCGAGCTGGGCGGACGGGCCGTGACCGGCTCGTTGTTGAGGTGGCGCTGGAGGTCCCCGATGCGCTCGCCCAGCAGGTAACGGCCAATCCTGCCGCCGGCCGCTTCGCCGGCTGCCGAGGCCGTGGCAGGATACTCGTTGAAGCCCTCAAGGTCCGGCGCGTCCAGCGCGTACCGCATCACGCAGTGGACACAGTGGCCGCCCGGGGCATCCGGAGGCACTTGGGCACCGCAGGTTGAACATAGCTTCGGCTCAGTCATGAAACAGGTCGCTTGCCACGTCGTTCAACGCAAAAAAGGATCGGCGGTTACAACACCAGGGCTGTTCTGAGGTCGGGTGCGAGGCCTTGAGCTCCGACGCGCAGCCCTGAAAGCCGAAATCCGAAGGCCGAAGGAAATCCGAAATCCGAAGTCCGAGGTACGAACGCGGCTCGCGGATTGGCGGGCTCGATCAGTGTGGGCATCTTGCTGCCTCTCTTATTGACCGGCGCCTACGCGGCCCCACACGCCAAACACGTACCTGATCTCGTCTTCGAGGTCCTCCGCCCCCGCGACGGTGTGCGCGACCTCACAGCGCACCAGCTTGCCGAACCGGCGCCGGAACCGGGAGAGCTCCGTCTTGACGGCAGCCGGGGTCATTTCCAACCTGGGGCCGGCTTGCTCGTAAAACCCGACTGGGACCTCCTCGGTCAGCAGGGGCTCCAAGGTTTGAAAGATCTCGGCTTTGCCCTTGGCTTCATATTCCTGGCGCAGCATGAGCAGGGCTTGACGGATGACCTGGCAGGCATAGCGACGGTCGAACTCCTCTTGCGGTGTTGGGCCCGTGGCCGGCTCATTTGCATACCGGCCTTCGGCGGCGGCCATTTCGTCCAGCGAAATGTGCGTGGCGCCTCCGCCACGCTTTGCGGCTTGCTCACGGCGCCTCGCATCCTCAACAAAGTGGTCCAGGGCCGCAAGCAGGAAGGTCCGGAACTTGCCCTTTGGTTCAAGCGCCTGTCTGAGCCTGTGGCGATCATCTTCGAGGAGGTTGGCGATAAATCCTTGCACCAAATCCTGGGCATCGTGATGGTCGCGGCCGCTTCTCCTGAGGAAACAATAAAGGGGATACCAGTATCGCCGGCACAAGGTCTCCAGCGAGGCTCTGGCGGCTTCCGAATCGGTCTGCTGCGCCGCGCGCACGAGGCTCCAGTGCGTCGCGGTGAACTGAGCTGCAGCTCCCGCGGTTTCCACAGTGTTTCCGGCGCTCGGCATAGGAAAAGCCATGCTGCGTTCGCATGGTTTGTGTTGTTGCTGATGGTCAATGCTTATACCCAGCCACAGCCAATCGAGTCAACTAAATTTCGGCGCCCGCGACTGCCAGGTTGGTTGCTCAAGTTAGCCTAGATTGGATTTGCCTCCAGGTCCGCGCCCTGTAATTCTCAGAGCTGTGTCTGCGCACAATCGTTGGTCCATGTGCAAGCCTGCCCGCATCGGCTCCTGGCTGCCTCTGGCTGCCGTGGTGATGCTCGGCGCCTGGGTTGAGGCGGGTTGCCGCTCTCCCCAAGGCCCGGGCCACGAGAGCCTGGCCGCGGTGGTCATCAGCGGGCCCACGCCGTTGGAAACCGCGCGGGCCGTCTCCGAAGTCTTTCAAACGGCCGGCTACAAACCCCTGCCCCTGGCCGACAACAAAGATATGCGCCTGGTGTTCGACAAGCCGGCCGGCGCCATCGCCACCGTCCTCTACGGTGACTGGTCCCCCAACAAGGTCTGGTCTCGCGTCAAGATCCGCATCATCGGACTCGACGAAGGCAGGCAACTGGTCACCTGCGACCTCTACCGGGTCACGGATCACGGCGATGCCCATTTCGAGGTCGAGCACAAGGTTTCTCATGCCAAAAAGGGCCCCTACCGCGATTTGCTCAACCAGGTCAAAGCCCGCGCCGTCCACGGAACGCCATGAACTTCCGGAGAGAGACCCGGGCCGGGTGGAAGTTCCAGCCTCTGAACAGGGCTTGCGGTCGAGCCTCTGTCCCGAAGGGACATTTGGGAATAGCCCGGCGTTTCAACGCCGGCTTTGGCCACGCCGAGGGACAAGTCCCGAAGGGACGGCCGAAGCGGGCGTTGGTTTTCAGCCGTCCCTTCGGGACGGGGTTTGTCTGCGGGCTGATCCCGGCGTTGAAACGCCGGGCTATTCTCAGATGTCCCTCCGGGACAGAATGCAGCGGCGAAGGGTGTACCAAGGCTGACCTGCGTCCGCCGGGGCCTCAATTGTGCTGGACAGCGGCGAAGTACTATACCAATGTCCAAGTCAGCGACTTTCGATAATAAGTGGCGGCTATGGCGAATAACAGCAGACACGTTTACGACGAGAGCAAGATCAAGACTCTCTCCTCGCTGGAGCACATCCGGCTGCGAACCGGCATGTACATCGGGCGGATTGGCGATGGGTCTCATTACGAGGACGGATGCTACATCCTGCTCAAAGAGGTCATCGATAACGCCATCGACGAGTTCATCATGGGCGCCGGCAAGGAAGTGCAGGTTGCCATCCAGGACAAGACCGTGACCGTTCGCGATTTTGGGCGCGGCATTCCCCTGGGCAAGGTGGTGGACTGCGTCTCCCAAATCAACACGGGCGCCAAATACAATGACGACGTCTTCCAGTTCAGCGTCGGCCTCAACGGCGTCGGCACCAAAGCCGTCAATGCGCTGTCGAGGGAATTCCTGGTTCGCAGCCACCGGGAAGGCGAATTTGTCGAGGCCTGGTTCAAGCAAGGCAAGCTCAAAGGCGAGAAGCGAGGCAAGACTTCCGAGCCCGACGGCACGCTCATTCGCTTCGAGCCGGACCCGGCGATCTTCCAGCAGGTCGAGTTTCATCCCGAGCACGTCGAGCGCCGGTTGCGGCATTACAGCTACCTTAACGCGGGGCTCAGGCTGATGTTCAACGGCCAGGTCTTCCAATCCCGCAACGGCCTCCTGGACCTGGTCATGGAGGACTTGCAGGCCGACGGCAGCGAGCCGATTTATCCTCCGCTCCACTACTGGGAGAAGACCCTCGAGTTTTGTTTCACGCACAGCAACAGCCGTTACGGGGAGACCTTCTATTCGTTCGTCAATGGGCAGTACACCGCCGACGGCGGCACCCACCTCAGCGCCTTCCGCGAGGGCCTGCTCAAGGCCGTCAACGAACACGCCCGCGAAAAGTTCGAGGGCGATGACGTGCGCGAGAGCATGGTCGGCGCCGTGGCCATCCGGCTGAAGGACCCGGTCTTCGAATCCCAAACCAAGAACAAGCTCGGCAACACCGAAATCCGCGCCGAGCTGGTCAACCGCGTGCGCGAGGAACTCCTGCAATTCTTTCAGCGCAACAAGGAAATCGCCGAGAAGATCGTCGCCAAGGTCCAGGACACCCGCCAGCTCCGCAAGGAACTCCAGGAAGTCAAGAAGCTGGCGCGCGAGCGCGCCAAGGCCATCACCATCCGCATCCCCCAACTCAAGGACTGCAAAATCCATTACGACAAGGCCAAAGGCAAAGGCAAAGGCTCGATGATCTTCATCACCGAAGGCCAGTCGGCTGCCGGCTCGATTGTCAGTTGCCGCGACGTCAATACGCAGGCCATCTTCGTCCTCAAGGGCAAACCGCTCAACGTCTGGGACCTCAAGCGGGACATCGTCTATAAGAACGACGAGATGTACAACCTGATGCGCGGCCTGGATATCGAGGACAACCTCGAGGGCCTTCGCTACGACAAGGTCGTCCTGGCCACCGATGCCGACGTGGACGGCCTCCACATCCGCAATTTGCTGATCACCTATTTCTTCCGCTTCTTCGACCCCCTGGTTCACGAGGGCCACCTCTTCGTGCTCGAGACACCCCTGTTCCGCGCCCGCAACAAAGAGCAAACCCTCTATTGCTACTCCGAGGCCGAGCGCGACCAGGCCACCCGCAAGCTGGGCGGCAATTGCGAGATCACCCGCTTCAAAGGGCTGGGTGAAATCTCCCCCGCCGAGTTCAAGCAGTTCATCGGCAAAGAAATGCGCCTCAGCCAGGTCGAGTACGCCCCCAAGCCCGAGGCCGCCGGCATCCTCGGCTTTTACATGGGGAAGAATACACCCGAGCGCAAAGATTACATTATGGAAAACCTCGTCGTGCCGCTCGAAGAATGAGGGCGGGCGCACGACAGATTCCTTCCAGGGCCCCCCGCCTGCCGCATAAATGCGGCAGCGAAGGCTTTTGTCGTGCGCCCAATGAGGGCCGGAGGGCGCAAATCGCCTTGGGTACACCCGTGGCCCCTGCATTCTGTCCCGCAGGGACATTTGAGAATAGCCCGGCGTTTCAACGCCGGGACCAGCCCGCAGACAAACCCCGTCCCGAAGGGACGGTTGAAAACCCAGGGCCGACTCGGCCGTCGCTTTATCGAGCGATCAATTCCTTTGGTCCCGGTCCACCTCCTTGAGTATCTCTTCGAACAGGTTCAGCCTGCGAATCCTCCGCTCACGACAGAAGGCGGCGATTTTCTCGCGGTCTATGGTGATCGGCAATTCGGCAACGCTCATAACCTCATTCTCGCCAAAATCGCCGTTTACTGCAATCCCTTCCGAGAGGGCGCCGCGTTGAGAAACAGGCCGTGCATTGCCTTGCCAGCCCGATGTTGCCGGTCGGCAACCGATGTCCAAGTGCCCCCAACTCGACACCACGAACAGGATTTGAGTCGCCAGACCGCGCCTAAGCTTGTATCGTAAAGGTTAGTTATGAGTTATCTAACCTTGGAAGTGGAAATCGACCACGGCCGAATCGTGCCGGCTGAGCCGGAGAAGCTGCCCGAGAAAGCAAAAGGGCTGTTGACGGTTTTGGGGCCTGCCGAAAACAGCGGGGCTCCCCCGCCAATGACTCAACTCGAAGCCTTCGAAGCGCTTCAGAAGAGCCTTAATCTCGATGAAGCCAAGGCGAAAGCATGGATGGACACGGTCCGTGAAGCGCGAGGGTGATTCCTTCAGCCCGTGATTCATTTCGGTACCAACTTCCCCACGCTTAATCCCGCCGATTTCCAGCCTTTCATCCGGCACGGGTTGGCTCTGGCTTAAGCCACCCGTCCACAGGGACCTGATTTTTCAATGTCAGCAAAACAAAGCCGGAATCCCGATCAACCCGAACTGCCGATCGGCAGCCCCGGCCAAGGCAGCCCGGGCGCCGAAAAGCCCGCTGCCGCCAAAGGGAACCAGGGCGAAGGTTCCCCGCCGAAACCCTCCCCGGATGGCAATGGGAACGGCAAGAGCAACGGCAAGAGCCATGTCCAGGCCGAGGCAGCGGCCGCGCCCGGGGTCCCGCATATCTTCCACCCGGCCAAGATCGAGCAACCGCTGCATCGGCGCGTGGATCGCAGCTTCCTGGATTACGCCTCGTATGTCATTCGCGACCGGGCGATACCGAATGTGGCCGACGGTCTCAAACCGGTGCAGCGGCGCATCCTCTGGGCCATGCACCAGTCCGACGACCGGCGCTTCACCAAAGTGGCCAACGTCATCGGCGACACCACCAAATACCATCCGCACGGGGATGCCTCGATCGGGGACGCCCTGGTGGTCCTGGCCAACAAGCGATACCTGATCGAACGTCAGGGCAATTACGGCAATATTTACACTGGCGACCCCGCCGCCGCCCCGCGCTACATCGAATGCCGGCTGACCGAACTGGCCCGAAGCGAGATCTTCAACGACGAGCTGACCCAGTTAGTGCCCAGTTACGACGGACGCAAGCAGGAGCCGGTTACGCTGCCCAGCAAACTGCCCTTGCTGCTCATGCTCGGCACCGAAGGCATCGCCGTCGGCATGTCCGCCCGCATCCTGCCGCACAATTTCCCCGAGCTGCTCCAGGCCCAGATGGCCATCCTAAGAAACCAGCCTTTCAAGTGCCTGCCCGACTTCCAGACCGGCGGGCTGATGGACGCCCGTGAATACAAGGACGGCGCCGGCCAAATCAAGGTTCGCGCCAGGCTCAAGGTCAAAGACCAATCCACCGTCCTCATCAAGGAAATCCCGCCCACCACCACGACCGATTCCCTGACCGCCTCGATCGAGGACGCCTCTCGCAAGGGCAAGATCAAGGTCAAAAGCATCAACGACTTCACCGCCGAGGAGGTCGAGATCGAGGTCAAGGCCTCCGGCGGCGTCAGCGCCGAACAACTGGCCGACGCCCTCTACGCCTTCACCGACTGCGAGGTCACCATCGCCAGCCGCATTGTGGTCATCAGGAACAATCGCCCCGTCGAGATGACCGTCTCGGAGATTCTGCGCGAAAACACCGCCCAACTGGTCGAGGTGCTCAAACGCGAACTCGAACTCAAGGCCGCCAAACTCCAGGAAGACCTCCATTTCCGCACCCTCGAGCGCATCTTCATCGAGGAACGCATCTACAAAGCCATCGAGCAGTGCAAAACCAACGAGGCTGTCACCGCCGCCGTGCACGACGGGTTCAAGCCCTTCCGCAAGGAGTTGACGCGCGACCTCACCGATGCGGACCTCGACCGCCTGCTGGCCGTGCGCATCCGCCGCATCTCGCTGTTCGACATCAACCAGCACCGCCAGGAAATGGAGAAGCTCAAGGGCGACCTGGCCGAGACGCGCAAGCATCTCAAGAACCTGACGCAATACGTGCTGGCTCATCTCGAAGCCTTGCTCGCCCAGCACGGCCCCCTCTATCCGCGCCTGACCAAATCCAGCCGCTACGATGAAGTGGACGCCAAAGAGGTCGCCTTCAAGGCCTTCAAAGTGGCCTACGACCCCGAGTCCGGTTACCTTGGACACAAGGTCTCCGGCGACGCATTTCGCGTCGACTGCACGAAGTTCGACAAGCTGCTCCTGGTCTTCCGCGACGGCCACTTCCAGGTCGTCGAGTTGCCGGAGAAGTTGTTTGTCGGCCCCGACCTGATCTACTGCGGGCTGCCGGAGCGCGACCGGGCTTTCACCCTCGCCTACACGAATCGGGAGGCCACCTTCCTCAAACGCTTCACCTTTGGCGGGACGATCCTCAATAAAAACTATCATTGCATCCCGCCCAAATCCAGAATCCTGTTCTTCGAACCCGACACCCCCTCCGAGCTGTTTATCAAATACAAACCGGCTCCCTACCAGAAGATCAATCAGCAGACCTGCAAACCCTCCGAGGTGGAAATCAAAGGACCCAAAACGCGCGGCCGGCAAATCTCCATCAAGGACGTCTCCGCCATCAACAGCAAGCCGCCCCGCGGCTGGGACCCCGAGGCGCCGACCACCCGGCTGCAATTCGCTTAGAAAGACCGCCTCATTGAATATCGAAATTCATGACGGCCACGGGTTCGCCCTCGGCTCGAAGGGTCGCCACGTAAGTGCCGCTCTTGAGGCCCTCCGGGACGAAGCCATACCTGGAGCCATTCCGCATAAACTGACTTTGATGCCACACGGCGCGGCCGGAAATGGCCTCTTCAACCCATATCGCTCCGACCTTCTGGCCCCATAAGCAATGTTTGGGCAGGTCCACCACAATCGCCGGTTGCTCGCCCGCCTCGAAAGTGATCAGCCGCGGCGCCTTGGCCTCATGCATATCGGCAGCCCGGGTCGCATAAACTTTGACTGACTTGCACCCCGGCGACAACGCCAGGACCAAGGCCAGCAACAGCACTCGCACGCAATTGGTTCTCATGATGATTCAGTCCGCCGGCCCGGCTGGCTCCAACCTTAACTTCCGCCGCGCCTGACTTGCGCAATACTACGCGCCGCCGGCAAAATGGCAAGGCTCGCCCTGGGCTTCGCTCCAGCCCAGGCTAGGCTGACTCGTCCGTCTGTCCCTCAACTCCACCAACACGGGCAAGATGCCCGCGCCACACGCTCCACGCTCCGCACGCTCCACACGCTATTTCTGCCCGGACGCCACGCCAGGTGTTAGCGGGGCTTTGTAAAGCCCGGCCTTGATGAACGGCTCCAGGTAGGCGCCGTAGCCGGCCTTCTCCATTTGCTCGACGGGGACAAACCGCAAGGACGCCGAGTTGATGCAAAAGCGCAGGCCCGTTGGCGCGGGGCCGTCGTTGAAAACATGGCCCAGGTGCGAATCAGCCGTCTTGGATCGGACTTCGGTGCGCGCCATGCCGTAGGAGAGGTCCGCGCGCTCGAGGACCTCCCGTTTGTCCAGCGGGCGCGTGAAGCTTGGCCAGCCGCAGCCGGAGTCAAATTTGTCCAGCGAGCTGAACAGCGGTTTGCCCGAGACGATGTCCACATAAAGCCCGGGCTTCGTATTGTGATCATAAGCATTCTGGAAGGCCGGCTCGGTAGCGGCGTGCTGCGTCACCTCGAACTGCATCGGCGTCAGCTTCCGCTTGAGTTCGCCGGCGGATGGCTTTTGAAACTTGTCCATAACGGCATTGGTCGGTGGAGGCGATACGCCCAACTGCGGCAAGGCGCCGCTTTGAGCCCGGACCTCAAAGCCACTGCCGAACAGAAGCGCGGTCAGCGCGACCGCCGCAGCAACACCTTCGGTCAATTTCGCATTCATTGCCAAACAATAGCCTACCCCGCCGGAATTGCCAAACGTGAGGCGAGGGCCGAGGGGCGAGAGCCGAGGGGCGAGGGGCGAGTGTCGAGGGGCGGCACTTCGTTCCCTCGACCCTCGACCGCTGTGAACAAGCTGCGAACAACTTCCAGCAATTCCCTTTTGACTCCCTTGGGTTTCACCGGATTACTTGTCCAATGCAAAGCAAAGCATCTATGGAAATCGCAGTCCCCTCGCCGCACAACTGGCGAACCACCGATGAAGACGAAATCAACCGCCGCCGCGCCCGGGCCCGGACCGAGGAGTTCCGCATTTCCAACACCGACCCGCGTCACCCGGTCTTTTCGAATTTCCGCGTCGAGTCCGGCAGCGGCCTGACCTATTCGGTCGAGATCCGCGATGTGCGCCGGCGGCATTTCGCCTGTGATTGTGTTGACTTTCGCATCAACGGGCTGGGCACCTGCAAACATATCGAGGCGGTGCTGCTGCACTTGCAGGGGCGCTTCAAGCGCCTGTTCCAGGCCGCGGCCGCGGGCGGCTCGCCCCGGCTAGACGTCGTGCCGGACGCCCAGACCGGCTCGGTTCGCCTGGTCAAAGGCGAAGGCCCGTTGCGGCCGGTGTTGAGGGAATGGTTCGACGAGGACGGCGCACTCTGCGCGGGCTTGCCCGAAGAGGCCATCGAGGCGCTCCGGCAGCTTGGCACGGACAAGGTGCCCGAACTGCGCCTGTCCCAGGAACTGGAGGTGTGGCTCGAGACGCGCCGGCGCGCCGAGGAACGCAAGCGGCTCCGGCGCGAGTATGAAATCAAAGTCCAAAGCGGCGAATGGCCGCTGCACGAGACCAGGGTCCCGCTCTTCCCCTATCAGCGCGAAGGGATGCTCCATCTGGCCTTTACGGAGCGCGCCCTCCTGGCCGACGAAATGGGCCTGGGCAAGACCATCCAGGCCATCGCCGCTTGCGCCCTGCTCCGCCGCCTGGGCCAGGTCAATCGTGTCCTGGTCGTCACCCCCGCCTCCCTGAAAACCGAGTGGGAGGAGCAGATCCAGCGGTTCACCGCCCTGCCCTGCCAGCTTGTCTTCGGCGGACGCATGAAACGTCTCAAGGCTTATGACGCCGCCGGACCCCGGAACGGGCAACTCGTCCCGTCTGCCGCTCCGGCCTCCCGCGCGGAGCCAAAACCGGCCAACGGCCAGGCCCCTGCTCCATCAATCGACCTTGCCCCGGCCGCCCCTTTCTTTACCATGGTCAACTACGAGCAGATGCTGGCAGACTCCCTCGAAGTCAACCAGCGGCTGCAGCCGGACGTCGTCGTGCTGGACGAGGCCCAGCGTATCAAGAACTGGAGCGCCAAAACGACCCAAGCCGTCAAACGGCTGCGCAGCCGCTATGCCTTTGTGCTCACCGGCACGCCCATCGAGAATCGCATCGACGAAATCCATTCGTTGATGGACTTCCTCGAGCCCTCGGTCCTGGGACCCCTGTTCCGGTTTAACCGCCAGTTTTACGACCTGGACGACCGGGGGCGCCCGGTGGGCTACCGCAACCTGGACAAGCTCCACGAGGGCATCCGGCCCTTCATGCTGCGCCGGCGCAAAGCCGATGTGGAAACCGAATTGCCCCCGCGCAGCGACCGCAACTTCTTCGTCGCCCTGAGCGCCGAACAGCAGGGCGAATACGAAAGCCACGAAGGCGTCGTGGCCCGCCTGGCCGCCATCGCCAAGCGCCGCCCGCTCACCCAGCAGGAACAGGACAAGCTCATGCGCCACCTCGCCATGATGCGGATGGTGTGCGACACCAATTACATCCTGGATCCCGCCCAGCGGGCGTGCCCGAAATTGGGCGAACTGGAGAAGCTCCTCGAAGAGTGCCGCGATAACCTCGACGTCAAGGTCCTGGTCTTTTCCGAATGGGAACGCATGCTCGAGTTGGTCCGCGGCCTGTGCGGCCAACTCCGGCTCGGCTTCGCCTGGCACACCGGGACCGTCCCGCAACGCCGCCGGCGCGCCGAGATCAACACCTTCAAATCCGACCCCAACTGCCGCGTCTTCCTGAGCACCGACTCCGGCGCCGCCGGCCTGAACCTCCAAGCCGCCAGCGTGGTTATCAACTGCGACCTGCCCTGGAACCCCGCCAAGCTCGAACAGCGCATCGCCCGGGCCTGGCGCAAACATCAGACCCGCTCGGTTACCGTCGTGAACCTGGTCTCCGAAAACACGATCGAGCAGCGCATGCTCCAAACCCTCTCGCTCAAACAAGCCCTGGCTGACGGCGTCCTGGAGCGCAAGGGCAACCTTAAGGAACTCAAGCTCACCAGCGGCCGGCAGGCCTTCCTGGCCAAACTCCAGCAACTGGTCACCCCGGCCACCGCTCCCAAGCCGGGATTGCCCGAAACCAAACCGCCCCTGCCGGCCGACCGGCCGCGCGGGTTCGCCGCCGCCGCCCAACAGCGCCTGGATGGCGCCTTGCTCCGCTGTGAAGAGCGCTTCCCCAATGACGGCCCCCATTCGGTCCTCTACGTCGTCGTCGAGCGCGACGCCCCCCAATCTCGAGACCAACTTGCCTCCCTGCACGACGAATACTTCGGTCCGGGCCGTTGGGACCCGCTGGCGCCCGCCAGACTCGAGGTGGTCGACCGCGCGACCGACGAGGCGCTCCAACGCCTCATCGACGCCGGTTTGCTTGCCCGCACCACGCGGGCCAGCCGCCCACTCTGGCCGCCGGAACCCTCCCAGGCAGCCCCCTCGCCTCTCTCCCCGGCCGAACTGGAAAAGCTGGCCGCCGCTCGCCAACTGGCCGCGCGCAAGCTCAAGATGGCCCGCGTGCTCGACCAGGCCGGGCTGGAACAGGAAGCCCGCGCCGCCTTGCTCGACAGCCTCCTGCCCCTGGGTTGCGCCCTGGCCGTGGAAAATCGCCTGCCTGAACCGGCCGCCCTCAAGGACCTCCTGCTGCCCCCAATCTCCCACTGCTGGCAAGAGGCTCTGTCATTGCTCCGGGACTTCAGCGCCAGCCCTGCCCTCCCGTGCCAGCCCGTCATCGAAGCCCTGGAGAAGTTCGAGGTAACGGCTTAACGGCCGGCCGCGTGGAGAGGGGCTGCTGGCGGCAACGTTTTCGCGTTTGAGGCCGAAACCGCACAAGCTCAAGACGCCCCGCGTTCACGCTGACGGCGACTTTGGCAGATAGACAACGCGGTTCTGCCAATCCCAAGCGTTCCCCTCATTTTGCCAAAAGCTTGTCAGCAATCGGGACTGATAGCCGTAATCCGCGCTGCGAACGATTCCGCGAAAGAGAATCAGTCCAGCGTGATCCTGGCCAGCACGAAGCAATTGCCCCGTGTGCCAGGCAAGGGTGGAGCGGTCAAAAGCGACCAGAACGAGCCCGGCGCCCGCGCAACAAGTCAACAAAGCCACATCATCCAGGCCCAACCAAATCCCATCTTCCCAATTGGCAATGTGAATGATGGGGAAGTCCGGAGCAAGGCGCTGGCAGGCGGAAACCAGCCGGTGCGAAGTGTTTTCGTCAGCCAACAGCCGGAACGCCATGCCGTTCTCCTTCTCGGGATCCTCGGATTTCTTCGGGGAACGCCTTGGCGTAGGCAAGGGCGCGTTTTACGAGCACCGACGGCCAATGAAAATGCCCAGCGGTTCCCTCGATCGATTTGATTTCCTCATAAGCGTCCACGACCTCCCAAACGGCCACGCGGTGGCCGGTCAGATAGGCCTCGCGTCCGGACAGCGAATCGCGGAACGAAATTCCTGGAAACTCACTTTCCAGCGATTTCTCCATGACGTATCGCGCGACCAGGTTGCTTTTGGAGGTCCTGGCGGCCCGCGCCTGCTTCGCAACCAGACGCTCGTATCGCAGTGGCACTCGACCGGAGACATACGCTGTGCTCATGGGCGTAAGTATTGTGCACAACGTGCACAAAGTCAAGCGCCGCCAGCGCCCGTTCCTGGCGGCGCCGGCAAAGATGACGTGCTCAGCGCGCCAAACCTGCGGCGTGGACCACTTGCGCCTGTTGCGCTTCGGGCGTCCCGTTCCCCCTCACCCCGGCCCTCTCCCGCGGCGAAAGAAAGAATCCTCGTCAGTTGGTCGACGAATCCAGCGTTGTTGCAAAGTCCAGCTCTGTAGCAGAATTTGTGGGTAGTTGGAGTGGTGATTTCATGATTTCGTTGCTTGGTTGGCGCGCCTATTCGCAGGGGCCGCGCGATTACGTTACGCGTGGCGACCGGTGGCAACGCGAGCTGGAGTTCGTTGCCGCCGCTCGCCAGTGATACGAAATTGCTTTTTTGCCGCGCCGTCGGTTTTCACGCTACGCGGGTGAGCCGAAATCGTGTTCATCGCCCACTGGTCTCATTTCGTTTGCAGAATATCTCTCAACGCGAGAAGTGCGGCCACAATAAGCAAACCAGAAGAAAAAGGCCAATCTGTGTGAGACGCATCTTGGCGTAGGCTTGGAATGGAATGCTATCTCGGGGAATTACGCCGCAATTCGGACATGTGTACTTCGATCCGGCTGCAATTTGTGGAATGACGATACCGAAAAGGATGCGGTGCAAAAAGGTTTGTTGGACCTGTTGAGCGCCGGTTTTAATCAGCGCTCCGCACTTTGTACATACAAGGCTCCCCGATTTATATTGAGCCTTCAGAACGACAGGCTTTAAGTTTAGCAGATAAATGAGCGCTATCCATCCGTACGGGGCTATCATTCCCCACCAAGCCCAGTGCGGCGACCTATTACGTCGTCTGGCTGCCCAATAAAGCAAGATGGCGGGGAGGAGGGCCAACAAGAAAACGAGAACGAAAGCGTGCGTCTTCATACTCAATTGTCATAAGCACCTGGCCACCCAACACCACCGCCACCAAGCCGGCAAACCCTCAAGACACGTCGGTGACTTCTGTGTGTCTCAGTCACGACCCAAGTTCACCAAAAAGCCAGAAGGGTGTCGAGAGGATTCGGCCGTGGATTGCAGCAGCATCCGCCTGGGTGGGGCGAGCGGTGACCACATGCCGGCATGTATCTCCAGGCCGTTTTTGGCTGAAAAACAGGGTCTCTTCCGTGCCCCGGGCGTCACCGTTTACCCATAGATTCTGCTAACGAGGGGAGAGTCCGCCCCGGCTGCTCCTTCTCCCTGGCGGTGAGGAGAAACGGCCTGCCCCAAAAACTCCGAGTCCGGACGTTTGTCCCAACCTTTGTCGCCAACTTTGTCGCACAAACGGCCGGTTCGACAAAGGTTCCGACAAAGGCTGCGAGAAACTCTTCCATTTGCCGGGCTTTTGGGACACGCGCTCGATACGCTGCAAACGCTCCACACGCCCCACACGACTCACCGCCCGTAGCCCAGGAACAGCAACAGCCCGACCACCACCGCCAGCGCGATGCGATACCAGCCGAACGCGACAAAGGTGTGGGTCTGCACATAGCGCAGCAGCCATTTCACGGCAATAAATGAGACCATCGACGCAACCACAAAGGCCAGCAGCACCATGCCCCAATTCTCCGGCGCCGCATCCAGCGGCGGATGGCGCAAGGCCTGGAAGATCTTCCAACCTCCGGCCGCCAGCATCGTGGGAATGCCCACCAGAAACGAGTACTCCGTGGCGGCAGGACGGTTAAGTCCCAGCAGCAGGCAAAGAATGATCGAGGCCCCCGAGCGCGAGGTCCCGGGAAAGGCGGCCGCGAGAAGTTGGCCAAAACCGACCGCCACGGCAATGGTCCAGGTCACCTCGTCGGTGAGAGTGCGCCGGCGCAACCACCGCTCCAGGACAATAAAGGCAATCCCGCCCGCCAACAACGCCACGGCGACCGGTTGCAGTCTCTCGGGCAATTTGAAGCCCTTCTTCTCCATGATGAACCCGCCGATGCCCGTCAATACGAAGGCCAGGATGATTTTCAGCGCGTAATCCTGCGTGGTCTTCTTGCGCCACTCGAACGCGAACTGGCGCAATCGCTCCGGGAACAACGGCAACACCGCCAGCACCGCCCCGCATTGAATGACGATGTTGAACAAATCCGACTGGCGCGGCAGCCAGCATTCCGCAATGAGCAGATGGCCGGTCGAGGAAACCGGCAGGAACTCGGTGATGCCTTCGATAATCCCGAGCACAATGACCGCAATCCAGATTGGCATAAAGGCCACGTATGAACCACAAATCCGCCCCAATGACAAGCGCGAAATCCCGGCCGCAAAACCCGGGGCGCATTTACTTATTTGGGTAGCCGCTCCTAATCGTAATCCTAATCCTGCTCCTAATCTCCTTCGTGCAACCGGTAATCGGAAGCGACCCAAGTGACCGCGCACGGCGATCGTTTTGGGCAGCTCCTGCAGAATCGGCTCAAGCCACGCGACGAAAGCCAGGGATTCTTCATAAACGTCCAGCTTTTCATGGTCGAACAGGTGATTCATTCGGATTAAGATTGGGAGCAAGACGTGCGGCACCGTGCGGCTCCGGGGATGGGGGATTGCGAGCTTGTCACGCCCCGTCTGCGGGATTACCTTTTCCGTGATATGTCAGTCGCCGCGAGCATTGTTCTTGAGGGTTTGCTCAAACCCGACGGCACCTTGGAGCTTCGGAGCCGCCCAGCGTTGCCTCCGGGGCGTGTGCGTGTGACGCTGGAGGCCATCAAGGATCGCCCGGCCCCGGCGGAGCGGTTGCCGGACCCTCCGTGGCCCGAAGAGAGCGTTCCGGCGCCGCTCGACCTCCCACCGCCGCCCCGAGTGAAAGGTGTCCAAGCACTCGAGGTGGCCGAGCGCCTTCCGGACCCGCTCCAGTGGAGCGACGAGGCACGGCCATGATCTATGAGGAATTGGCGCCGCACGAGGCGCTTTCCCAAGGGGACATCATTGACGAGTGCCCCATCCTCTTCTGGGAAGAATCTCAGCCAGACGTGGAAGGCCCGCTCTAATCTGTTGCCGCGCACGTCCGGGTGGTGGTCCTGACTCAAGCGTGCGATCTGGCCCAGAAGAAAGCCACCCGGTCTCTGGTGGCGGTGGTTCATGACGCCCAGCGGTTGGTGGACAGGGGAATTCTCAGATCCGCCGTGGTCCGCGACCAGATTAGAAGTCATCGTGTTTATGGTTGGTACTTTCTGCCCGCGGGCACCGCACTCGCGGAATCGGTCGTCGATCTGCGGGACCTCCACACGATTCCGCGTCATCTGCTGGAACGACTCGCTCAGGAGGGCAAGCGCGTCTGCCGAATCGCCACGCCCTGCCGGGAACACTTGGCCCAGCATTTCGCCACGACCTACTCGCGCATCGGGCTGCCGCTGCCGTACGACACGCAAACCGATTCTTGACGCGGGGGTGGCGAAGCTGCGCGCACTCAGCCGGCCAGAGTATCCCTCGCTTCGAAGGGGCATCAGAGATGACCAATGGAGTGTGTCTGCCGAGCCAGCGCGAGGTATTCGCCGATTCGTTCCTTCAGGCAGTGTTCGCTCACCCGCGCAGCGTCAAAACCGGCGGCGCCTCAGAAACCAGATTCCCACCAGGCGAGTACTGGCTGCGATCAAGACGTTTTCAGAGGCATTTAGGGATCAGGGCGGGCCAATCGCAGGTTTCACGGTTGGCCAATCAGACTCTTGGCCGGAGTCAAAGGGCTGCCCGCTCTTGTTGAGATACCATTGAATGCCCGTCAGTTTGCTTTTGCTTTCAAGTTTTGGGAAAAGCGGTTATGTTTGTGGTTAGAAGTCGTGTCCACGTTTTCCCCATTTCCGGAGATGCCGGCCTTGAACCAGGTCACCGTGCCCGACCTGTGGCAGCAACAGGCCGTGGCGGCGCTGCGCGAGGGCAAGGACGTGGTGGTGCAGGCCCCGACGGGCGCGGGCAAGACGCTGATCTTCGAGCTTTGGTCCAACCAGGGCAAGAACCGCGGCCAGGCGATCTACACAGTGCCGACCCGGGCCCTGGCCAACGACAAGCTGGCGGAATGGCGGGGGCGCGGTTGGGACGTGGGCATCGCGACGGGGGATCTGGCGGAGAACCTCGGGGCGCCGGTGCTCGTGGCGACACTCGAGACGCAGAAGAACCGCCTCATCCGGGGGGACGGTCCGGCCCTGTTGGTGGTGGACGAGTACCAGATGCTCAGCGACCTGGATCGGGGTTTGAATTACGAGCTGGCGATAGCTTTGGCGCCGCCGCGAACCCAGTTGCTCTTGCTCAGCGGCAGCGTGGCCAACCCGCAAGACGTCGTGAAGTGGCTGGGCCGGGTGGGACGCCAGGCAGTTCTGATTCGCCATGAGCATCGGCCCGTGCCTCTCGAGGAGGTCCACGCCCATAACCTGAACGGCCACGTGCCGAGCGAGATTCGGGGTTACTGGCCCCGGTTGGTTGCCAAGGGCCTGGCCGAGGATCTGGGGCCAATCCTGATTTTTGCCCCGCGCCGACAGGCCGCCGAATCCATGGCCGCCGACCTCGCCCGGCAATTGCCCACGCCCAATCCCCTGCAGTTGAGCACGGACCAGAAACTGATCGTCGGCGACCACCTGGCCAAGTTGCTCAAGAGCCGCATCGCCTTTCACCACAGCGGATTGAGCTACGCCGCGCGCGCGGGCGTCGTCGAACCCTTGGCCAAAGCCGGGCAACTCCGCGTCGTGGTCGCCACCATGGGCCTGGCGGCGGGGATCAACTTCTCCCTGCGCAGCGTGGCGCTGGCGGCCGAATCCTACCGGCGGGACGAGGCCGAACAACTTCTCAAGCCGGATGAAATCCTGCAGATGTTCGGCCGGGCGGGCCGGCGCGGCCTGGACGAGACGGGATTCGTGCTCATCACCGCCAACGAACTGCGTCTGCTGGACGCGCACCCCGGCCATCTCTCGCGGAGCGGGGCCGTGGATTGGGGCGCGCTGCTCGGGTTAATGGCCACTGCCGCCGAGCAAGGCCGCGACCCATACCGGCAGGCAGTGCTGGCCCAGGAACGGCTCTTCACGACCAAGCCCATCTGCCTGGGCGTCGAGGAATTTCTGCGTCACCCGGATGTCCCTTGCGGTTTGAAAACGGACGCGGAACGGGCCCGCCATGTGCGAAGACGCCTCCGCGAAATGCTCAACAGCCGCGGCGAGTGGGAGGCCTGCCCGGCGCCTGCGCCGGTGGCGCTCAAAGAGGTACGGATACTCCCCATTGCCAATGGCCAATGGCCAGCGGGCCGGCCATCCGCCCCATCGGCAAACTCGGACCTGGAACCGGGCGGGCCGGTCGCAGAGCCCCGGGATTGGAAGTTACGCTCGGCCCTGTCTGAGCCGGCGGCATTGGAAAGAGTTGGTCATGGGACCCTCTGCGTTCTCTCTGAAGGCGAGCAAGGCAAAGTCCACGGCCGGGCGCTCACGGTGGCGGACCGGCTGGAGAGTGGGCGGGTGTTGCTGGCGAAGTGGGTTCGGCGCCTCACCCATTGGAATGGCCGCCAGGCGCCGCTGGGCTTCTGGAACGACAGGATCGCCCCGCTCGTGGCAGAGAAGCTGGCAGAGCAGAAAACGCCGGTCGTGAGTTTCCAAAATCAGGCCCAGCGCATCGTTGCCCGGGTAAGCCTGGCCGACCTGACGTTGCGGGTGCCGGTGGACTCGCACGGTGTGGCTCTATGGCGGCCGCCCGAGCGTGAGGTGCTGGCGCGGGACTGCGCCAAGTGCTCCCTCGTGCCGGTCTGCCGGGAATTGCCCGCCAGCACCGGGGTGGCGCTGCTCTGGCGGCGCCTCCGCCTGGTGGAGGACAGCGGCGCGCCGACCCTGCGCGGGCGGGTCGTGAGCTTTTTCGCGCAGGGCGACGGCCTGGCGGTCGCCGCCGCCCTCGAGGATGAAACCTACCCGTTGGACGAATTGATCTACGACCTGGCCAACCTCGATGCCGGTTTCCGGTTCTGCAGCGAAGAAACCAACCGCTGGGGAGGCCGTCTGGGGCTGGTGTGTCACCACAGATTCGGGTTGGTCTCGATTCCCGGCTACCTCGAAAACGGGGTCCCGCCCAAGTACGGCGCCGGGGCGGAACACGTGGTGGCCTCCGTCCACAAAGACCCCTCGAGCAAACATGCCTGGGTGACGGACCTGCTGGGCCCCGGGGACATCGATCGGGTCATCATTGAATGGCGCAGCCTCTTGCGCCAGATCGCACATTCTCCCGACCTGGACTGGCCGCGCTGGCGCGCGCTCCAGGCCCTGGCCCGAACCATCCTCAACGAAACCCAATCCCCAACGCTCACCGAGCTGCCGCCCCTCGAACATCACCAGACCCGCCGCGCCGACCATCGCCTCATCTTGCCAAGGCACTAAACGCCCCCCGGTCCCGGTCCATCAAGGCCTCAATCGCCTGGTCCGGGATAATCTTGTCGCCAAAGACCTTTTTCAGGCGTGCAGCGATATCGGGCATTTGCCCCTTGGCCCTCCTCCGCTTTGAGCAGGGCGCCAGCCGAGCCACGCCCCGGTTCCTTTTTGTGATCGTGACCTCTTCTCCGGAATTAATCCGTTCCAGAATTCGAGGAAAATGCTGTCGCAAGTCCCTGACGGAGGCCGTCTTCATGTGAAACATTATGTTTCACAAACCGGGCACTATCAAGGACCTGGTTGCCGGCGGGCGCGATGGACGGCGTCGGGCATGCGCCCCGGAGGTTTTGTCCCGGAGGGACATCTGATAATAGCCCGGCGTTTCAACGCCGGGGAGGCGAGAAAGGGGACTCTCGTCCCGAAGGGACGACTGAGAACACCCGTTGCTTTCAGCCGTCCCTTCGGGACGGATCTACTCTTTGGGTTCGCTCACCCGGCGTTGAAACGCCGGGCTATTCTCGGAGGCCCCTCCGGGGCAAAGAGGCGCCGTGAGCCGACCGACAGTTCCAATCGCAGCGTTTGGCGGCCTGCTCGCCTTGACCGCGAGGCGTGCGACCTGGTGTTCCTGGCCGCCCTAGCAAACAGCCGGTTTGGCTGGGGATTGCAAATTGGCAATTGAAAATTTTCAATTTTCAATTTTCAATCTCTAAAGGCCTGAAGCCCTGCCTCGCTAGCAGATGTTCATTACCACGGCTTTCGTCTCCGTGTAGAGTTGGACGGCTTCATGCCCCATTTCCCGGCCCCAGCCTGATTGTTTATAACCTCCGAACGGCAGAGCGGCGTCGAAGACATTGTAGCAGTTGATCCAGACAGTGCCGGCTTTCAACTCAGCCGCAACACGGTGGGCTTTGGCGATGTCGTTGGTCCATACGCCAGCCGCCAGGCCGTAGGGTGTGGCGTTTGCGCGCGGGATGACTTCCTCAAGCCTGGTGAATGGCTCAGCAACGACGACCGGCCCGAAGATCTCCTCCTGCACGATGCTCATCTTCGGGTTAACGTCGGTCGCTACTGTGGGTTGCACAAAATAGCCTTGCTCGCCGAGCCGCCTGCCACCGGCGACATAACAGGCGCCTTCCTGTCTGCCCTGGTCAAGGTAACGGGTCACCCGATTGAGCTGCTCCTCTGAGACCAGAGGACCCATTTGCGTGTCGGGGGCCAGGCCTGAACCAACCTTGATTTTCTTGGCTGCTTTGGCAACCCCGGCGACAACCTCGTCAAAAACAGCCTTCTCCACCAGCAGCCGCGACCCGGCACAGCAACACTGGCCGTGGTTGAAGAAGATCGCGTTGGCCGCTCCCTGAATCGCCGCTTCCAGATCGGCCGCGTCTTTGAACACGATATTCGGCGATTTGCCGCCGAGCTCAAGACTCACTTTCTTCAGATTGCCGGCGGCAGCGCGCACGATTAGCTTGCCCACCTCGGTCGAGCCGGTGAAGGCCACCTTGTCCACGTCTTCATGTGCCGCCAGGGCTGCTCCGGCGCTTTCCCCATAGCCGGTCACAATGTTCACGACGCCTTCCGGCAACCCGGCTTGCAGGAGCAGTTCGCCGAGTCGGAGCGCCGATAACGGGGTTTGCTCTGCCGGCTTTAGCACCACGCAATTGCCACTGGCCAACGCCGGCCCGAGCTTCCAGGCGGCCATTAACAAGGGGAAATTCCAGGGGATGATCTGGCCCACGATTCCGACCGGCTCGCGGACGGTGAAGGCGTGAAATCGCGCGCCGGGCGCGTATGGCACGCTGATCGGGATCGTGTTGCCTTCGATCTTCGTCGCCCAGCCTGCCATATAATGAAACAGGTCCGCCGCCAGCGGCACATCGGCCACGCGCGCCACCGTCCGGGGTTTGCCGTTGTCCAGAGACTCCAGTTCCGCAAACTCCTCCGCGTGCTCGAGCAGCAAATCGCCGACGCGCCAGAGAAGTTTGCCCCGTTCGCTCGGTGTCATGCGCCGCCAGACCCCGTGCTCGAAGGCTCGCCGGGCGGATTGCACGGCGCGATCAACGTCCTCGCGGTCACTGTCCGGCACCCTGGCCAACAGCGAACCATCCGCCGGGTTCAGTGAGTCGAACGTTTTACCGGACGCAGCCGGAATCCACTGGCCGTTGATGAAATTGTGTTTGGGGCGCTCGAGCCAGGCGCTGACTTTTGAACTGACCGGTTGAGCGTCCGGCGTTTGGCCGGCATCGACGCGGCCTTTACCGTTGTGCCGGACAACGTGTGTTTTCACGGAGCGGATCGTGGGCCGCGGGCGAGAGGAGATCGTGTTCATAAGCAGTATGCATGGCGTTCGTAAGTGACAGTCCCGATCATCTTAAACCGGCGCCAGCGATCACGCAAGCGCCGCCCCGGGCAGATAACAAGAAAGGCGAGCCGCGGCCGGCTCGCCTTTGTCAATTCACACGCTGGCAACTAATCGCGCTGCTGCTCACCGCGGTCGCCCTGGGCGCCGGTATCGGCCCTATCACCGCGCTCGCCACGATTGCCGGCGCTCCTGTCACCACGTTCGCCCCGGTCAGTACGCTCGCCCCGATTGACGGCGTCGCCCCGGTCACCGCGTTCGCCCCGGTTGCCGGTATCGCTCCGGTCACTGCGCTCGCTCCGATTGCCGGCATCGCCCCGGTCAGTGCGCTCGCCCCGATTGCCGGGATCACCCCTCTCGCTGCGCTCGCTCCGGTTGCCGGTTTCGCCTCTGTCAGTGCGCTCGCCTCGGTCGCCAGGCTCGCCCCTATCGCTGCGCTCGCCTCGACCGCCGGCATCGCCTCGGTCACCGCGCTCGCCTCGGTCGCCGGCATCGCCCCTTTCAGTGCGCTCGCTCCGATTGCCGGTTTCGCCTCTGTCAGTGCGCTCGCCTCGGTCGGCAGGCTGGGTGCGCTCGCCTCCCCGGTAACCGCGATCCCCTCCTCCGCTCCGCTCACCACGGTCAGTGCGTTCGCCGCGTCCACCGCGATCGCTGCGTCCACCGCGATCGCTGCGTTCGCCGCGTCCACCGCGGTCGCCACGGTCTCGGCGTTCGCCGCCGCGGTCGCCCGAATCGCCCCGGTGCTCGGCGCGTTCAGGCTGGTTGGGTTCTTCCCTGCGTTCGCCCCCCTCGGTCTGACCGGACAACTGTTGATCACGCTCGGCCATGGCAGCTCTGCGCGAGAGGCGCACCCGGCCCTTTTCGTCCACGCCCAGGCATTTGACCCAGATTTCATCGCCCAGCTTGACGATGTCCTCGGTCTGTTTGACGCGGAAGTTGGCCAGTTCACTGATATGGACCAGGCCGTCTCTGGCGGGAAGGAACTCGACAAAGGCGCCGAATTCCTTGATGGTGACGACCTTGCCGCGATAGATCTTGCCGATCTCGGCCTCGGCAGTCATGCCCAGGATGGCATCGCGGGCGATCTTCATGCCGTCTTCGGAGACGGAGTAGATGTTGACAGTGCCGTCGTCTTCGATGTTGATTTCACAGCCGGATTCTTCGACCAGCTTCTTTATGTTCTTGCCGCCGGGCCCGATCAAGGCCCCGATTTTCTCCGGGTTGATCTTAATGGTCTCGATGCGCGGGGCGTACTTGCTCAATTCTTTGCGCGGAGCCGGCAGGGTCTTGGCCATCTCGGCCAGGATGAGCATGCGGGCGGCGCGGGCCCGTTCGACGGCGTCGGCCATGATCGGGTAGGGGATGCCGCGAAGTTTGAGGTCGAGTTGGAAGCCGGTGATGCCCTTTTCGGTGCCGGCGATCTTGCAGTCCATGTCGCAGAAAGCATCTTCCCAGCCGATGATGTCGGTCAGGAGCTTGTGGCGCGAGATGCGGTCCTTGTCGTCATGCTCGGTGCAGAGCCCGATACTGATGCCGGCCACGGGGCGGGTCATGGGAACGCCAGCGTCCATCAGCGCCAGCGAGCCGCCGCACACGGCGGCCATGGAGGTGGACCCGTTGGACTCCATGATCTCGCTGGTAATGCGGATGGAATAGGGGTAGGTCTCGACAGGCACCATGGATTCGAGCGAGCGCTCGGCCAGGGCGCCGTGGCCAATCTCCCGCCGGCCCGGGCCGCTGATGCGGCCGGTCTCTCCGACGGAGAAGTTGGGGAAGTTGTAGTGGAGAATGAATTTCTTTTCGCTGGCGCCGCCCGTGTAAGCGTCAAATTCCTGCGCGTCCTCGCCGGTTCCCAGGGTGCAGAGGGTGAGGGCTTGGGTTTCGCCACGCTGGAACAGGGCCGAGCCATGGGCGCGAGGCAGGCAGGCGACCTCGCTGTAGATGGGACGGACCTGGTCGAAGCCGCGTCCGTCCAGGCGCTTGTCCTGATCCATGATCAAGCCGCGGACAGCCTGCTTTTGGATGTAGTAGAAGGCGTCCTTGAGGACGAAGTCGGTGACTTTTTCCTCCCCAAACCTCCCGACCAGTTTTTTGGCGATCTCTTCCGTCAGAGCGGAAACGGCCGCTTCGCGGGCGAGCTTGCCCGGCGTCAACAAGGCTGTGACGATGCGCTGGCCCGCCAGGGCCTTGGCTTCCGCCAGGATTTCCTCGGGCACGATCTTGAGGGAGATCTGCCGTTTAGGCTTGCCGGCCCGCGCCGCCAGGTCCTTTTGGGCGGCGATGCCGGGCTGAATCGCCCGGTGGCCAAACTGCAGGGCGGCATTGAAATCCGCTTCGCTGACCTCCTTGGCCGAGCCCTCGAACATGACCATGTCGGTTTCATTGCCGACATAGACCAGGTCAAGGTCGCTCTCGGCCATTTGTGTGTGAGTCGGGTTGGCGACAAACTGGCCCTTGACGCGGCCAACGCGGACCGCCGCCAAAGGCCCCTCCCAGGGAATGTCGCTGAGCATCAAGGCGGCAGAAGCCCCCAGGACGGCAAGGACATCCGGGTCGTTCTCCCCATCGGCGCTCAGGACGATGCACTGGACCTGGACCTCATTGTACCAGCCCCTCGGAAACAAGGGACGGATGGGACGGTCGATCAGCCTGGAAGTGAGGATCTCCTTTTCGGTCGGGCGGCCTTCCCGTTTGAAATAGCCGCCGGGAAACTTGCCCGCCGCCGCCGCTTTCTCCCGGTAATCCACAGTCAGCGGAAAGAACTCCTGGCCCTCTTTGGCCTTGGCCGCACCCACGGCGGCCACGATGACGACCGTCTCGCCGAGCCGAACGGTCACCGCGCCGTCAGCCTGTTTTGCGAGTTTTCCGGTTTCAATGGTGATTTGTTTGTCCCCGACGGAGACAGCGGCGGTTTCAACTTGTTTGTTCCCGGCAGGAACAGTGGTATTCTGTTCGTCCCCGGCGGGGACAGTAGCATTTTCTGGCATATGTAGCTTTTCCCTCCGTTGCCACCGAGGAACTTCAGTGAATCCCGAAACCATTCGGGACTGAACGAAATTTCTCAGCGGAACGGAGCATTGTTACGCGAACGTTAAAGTCAGTGACTGAACCGTTCGCGTCATCCGGCTCAGTCAAAGTGAAAATCTCTGGATTCGGGCCTGTCCCGGGGGGTGAGCCCTGCAAAGGACAAGGGCTTTTTCTGTAATTATTTGCGAAGCTTGAGCTTTTTGGTGACGGCCTGGTACCGATTCAAATCGGTGGTATGCAGATAGTCCAGCAACCGGCGGCGTTGGCCGACCATCATCAGGAGCCCCCGCCGGGAACCATGATCTTTTTTGTTTTTCTGCAAGTGCTCGGTGAGGTGGTTAATGCGCTGGGTCAGCAGGGCAATCTGCACATCTGCCGAGCCGGTGTCCTGCTCGTGCAACTTGAAATCAGCAATTGTTTTCGCTTTTGCTTCCATACTTTCCAATAATCCAATCCAATCCAATCCTCGTCCGGATACTGACGCTAAACATTAGTTTTGAGGGCCGACGGTGTAAAGTACTTTCCTGCGGTGGGTCAGGTGACGAACTCCAGTTGCTGGTGCCGGGGGAGCAGGCCCCGCTCGAAGGCCCGGCCCAAAAACCGGCCAATCGCCTCCCGGCCGCGCTCGCCATAATCGAGCGTCCAATGGTTGACATACATCCCCACGAACCGATCCGCCAGGTCGCGACCCATGTCGCGGGCGTATTGGAGGGCGTATTGGACCGCTTCGGCGCGATGTTCGAGGCTGTACCGGATGCTCGCGGTGAGGATCTGGGAGATCCTTCTGCGGGCGTCCGGTTCGATGCGTTTATGAATCACATTGCCCCCGAGCGGCAGCGGCAGACCGTCGTTTTCGCGCCCCCACCAAACTCCCAGGTCCTCGCAGAGCTCCAAGCCCTCGTTTCGATAGGTCAACTGGCCTTCGTGGATGATCAGGCCAACCTCCGCCCCCCCGGAACGGACGGTCCGGAAAACCCGGTCGAAGGGCACCACGACATAATCGAATTGGGTGGCGGGCATGCCCAGCCAAAGCTGGAGGGCCAGGAAGGCGCTGGTCATGGTGCCCGGCACCGCGATCCGCTTCCGGGCGATTTCACTCCTCGAGAACTTGCGCGCCGCCACCAGCATCGGGCCGTAGCCGTCCCCCATGCTCGCTCCGCTGGGCAGCAAGGCATAACGGTCACTGACGTAGGCGTAGGCATGGATGCTCAGGGCGGTGATGTCGAGTTCCCCGCGTGTCGCGCGCTCGTTGAGGGTCTGAATGTCCTGCAGCAGATGCTCGAATTCAAAGCCATCGGCCGGAACCAGCTTCCGAGCCAAGCCGTAAAACATAAAGGCATCGTCCGGGTCGGGCGAATGGCCAAGGGTCAAAATCTGGCGCGACATGCCGCCAGGCTAATAGCCTGACCCCGAAATGGCGATACATTTGCGGGGATGGAGGAAGTGCCCGGGCCTCCGGCACCGGACGGACAGGGCCGAGCTCTGCGCTCGGCTGCCACTGGCGCGCCTACGCCGAGACCATGAGGACTGAATTCTTGCCCCCGAAGGGATTCTCAACGCTCTCCTTGGCGTTGGGATCCGGCAGCCATTGGCCATCGACGACAAACAGGTACTCGTGACGCCCCGCGCCGACCGCCAGGTCCCCAACCCAGCACCCGTTGCCCCGGTGCAAAAGCGGAGTCCGCTCGGGCTTCCATTCGTTGAATGAACCGGCAACAAAGACCTGCCTGGCGCCCGGCTGGACCAACTCCAGGGAGACCCGGTTGGTTCGCGGCGCGGGGGCCTTGACCGGTTCGGCAGTCACCGGCTTGGGGGCGCTGGCCTGGGCCCTGGCCGGTTCGGCAACCACCGGCCTGGGGGCGCTGGCTTGGGCCTTGGCCGCCGCGGCAGTCACCGGCGGAGCGGCGCTGGCTTGAATTTTGAGCGGCACCGATGGGCTCGCGTTCTTTTTCGATTTTGTTGTAATCCTAATCATATATGGCCCTAATGTAACTTGATTCCGGCTTTGCGCAAGCACCCCGGTCGGGCCGCCTCCTTGAAAGCAAGGTCCGTGCCGACTGGCAACGTACCTACCCTCACCATGGATTCATGCGGCAATTCAGCATCCTGGCCGGAGAAGTCTTTGCAAGAACGCAAATGCAACCTGGCTCTTTTTTTCCACAATGAAAAAAATGGCGAAAGAAAGTGCAATCCCAGGCCCGTTGCCCCGGGTGCAATTAAAACGGTCGGTCAGCTCACGGCACCTCTTTGCCCCGGAGGGGCTTCCGAAAATAGCCCGGCGTTTCAACGCCGAGTCAGCGAACCGAAAGAGAGTTCCGTCCCGGAGGGATGGCTGAGGGCAACGCGTATTCTCAGTCGTCCCTTCGGGACGAGGTTCTCTGTTCTGGCCTCCCCGGCGTTGAAACGCCGGGCTTATTGCCAAATGTCCCTCCGGGACAAAACTCCCGCGACCCATTCCCGACGCTTTCAACCACACCCGGTCGCCCCTCCCCGCTTGACGACCGCCTTGGCCGGCCCCAATATTCCCCGCCGCGGATTGAGGATATTCCGATGAGTGATGGATTTTATAAGTTATGAAGAATGCGCATAATCTCTTTGGCACGCTGCAGGAATTCGAGACCGGGCCGGGCAGGCGGGGGGCTTTTTACTCGCTGCCGCAGCTCGAGCAGGCCGGCGTCGGCCCGGTGTCCCGGTTGCCGGTCTGCCTTCGCCTGGTATTGGAGTCGGTCCTGCGCAATTGCGACGGCAAGCGGGTGACGGAGCAGAATGTGCGCGCGCTGGCCAACTGGAAGCCCGCGGCCCGGCGCACGGAGGAAATCCCGTTTGTGGTTGCGCGCATCGTCCTGCAGGATTTTACCGGGGTCCCCTTGCTGGTGGACCTGGCGGCGATGCGCTCCGCCGTGGCGCGGTTGGGCAAGGACCCCAAGGTCATCGAGCCCCTGGTGCCGGTGGATTTGGTCGTGGACCACTCGGTCCAGGTGGATTTCTTCGGCACGCCCACGGCGATGCAGCAAAACCTGGAGATGGAATTCCGCCGCAACCGCGAGCGCTACCAGTTCTTGAAATGGGGCATGCAGGCCTTCGACACCTTCAAGGTCGTTTCCCCCGGCATCGGCATCGTCCACCAGGTCAACCTCGAGTACCTGGCCAAAGGGCTCTTGGGCTGCCCCTGGACGCTCAACTCCCAACCCTCGACGCTTTACTATGCCGACACGCTCGTAGGCACCGATTCCCACACGACCATGATCAACGGATTGGGGATCGTCGGCTGGGGCGTCGGGGGGATTGAAGCCGAGGCGGGGATGCTGGGCCAACCGGTCTATTTGCTCACGCCGGACGTCGTGGGCGTCTGCCTGACCGGCTCGTTGCGCGAGGGCCTGACGGCCACGGACCTGGCCTTGACGGTCACCCAGATGCTGCGCAACGCCAAAGTGGTGGGCAAGTTCGTCGAATTCTACGGCCCGGGCGCCGCCGCCCTGCCCGTGGTGGACCGGGCGACGGTTGCCAATATGGCCCCGGAATACGGCGCGACCATGGGTTTCTTCCCGATCGATGCCGAGTGCGTGAATTACCTCCGCGCGACCGGGCGCAGCCCGGAGCATTGCCGGACCTACGAGAACTATTACCGCGCCCAGGGCCTCTTTGGCATGCCCGCCAAGGGCCAGATCGAATATTCCGTCGAGCTGGAGCTGGATTTGGCGGCAGTGACGCCCAGCGTGGCAGGACCCAAGCGGCCGCAGGACCGAATCGAGCTGCCCAACCTCAAGAGCGAATTCGTGGCCGCCTTGTCCAAGCCAGTCGCGGAGAACGGCTTCGGGAAAGCGGCGGCGGATCTGGCCAAGAGTTTCGTCGTGAACATCCAGGACGGTTTCCATCCGGGGGGCGGCAGCCAGGAGCCGGTGTCCCGCAGCCAGGCCGAGGCGCGCAATACCAATCCGTTCACGGAACTGGAGATGGCCAACAACCGGCCAACCCCGGGCCCGGCCGGCGCTATGGCGCTCCCATCCGAGGCCCGGATTCGCCACGGCAGCGTCTTGATCGCCGCCATCACCAGTTGCACCAACACCAGCAATCCCTCGGTGATGCTGGCGGCGGGCTTGCTGGCGAAAAAGGCCGTGGAACGCGGGCTGCGGGTCAATCCGCTGGTCAAAACGTCCCTGGCCCCCGGCTCGCGAGTGGTGAGCGATTATCTGGCCCGGACCGGTTTGCAGCCTTACCTGGACCAGCTTGGATTCAACCTCGTCGGTTACGGCTGCACCACCTGCATCGGCAACTCGGGCCCGCTGCCGGCCCAGGTGGATGAGGCCCTCGCAAAGTACGATTTGGTGGCCGCGTCCGTGCTCTCCGGCAACCGGAACTTCGAGGCCCGCATTCACCAGAACATCAAGGCCAATTTCCTCATGTCCCCCCCGCTGGTGGTGGCGTTCGCCCTGGCCGGCCGGGTGGATATTGACTTGAGCCGCCAGCCCATTGGCAAGGGAAAAGACGGACGCGACGTTTATCTCAGGGACCTCTGGCCCAGTTTGCAGGAAGTGCGCGACCTCCTGGAGGCTGCTCTCAAGCCGGAGGTCTTCCGCCAGCTTTACCGCGATTTCGCCGCCCAGAACCCCAAGTGGAATGAAATCCCCGCCCCAACCGGAGAAGTGTACCAGTGGGATACCCGGAGCACTTACATTCAGGAACCGCCCTTCTTCGCCCATTTCGGCCCCCGGCCGGGCGTCATCGGCGAAATCAAAGGCGCCCGCGCCCTTGGGGTTTTTGGCGACAGCGTCACCACGGACCACATCTCGCCTGCCGGCAGCATCAAGAAGAGTTCACCGGCCGGCCAGTACCTGCTCGAACATGGAGTCGCCTCCCAGGACTTCAACAGCTACGGCTCGCGCCGGGGCAACGACCGCGTGATGACCCGCGGCACCTTTGCCAATGTCCGCATCAAGAACCTCATGGCCCCCGGCACCGAAGGCGGGGTCACCCGCTGTTTTGCCCGGGCTTGCCCCTGCCCGCCGGGCGAGGTGGTCCCCATCTACGACGCCGCGATGGCTTACCAGAAGGAAGGCACGCCCCTGCTGGTCATTGCCGGCCAGGAATACGGAACCGGCAGTTCCCGCGATTGGGCCGCCAAGGGCACCGCTCTGCTCGGCGTCATAGCCGTCGTCGCCCAAACCTACGAGCGCATTCACCGTTCCAACCTCGTCGGCATGGGCGTCCTGCCCCTCCAGTTCAAAGAAGGCGCCAGCGCCCAAACCCTCGGCCTGGACGGCGCCGAAACCTACGACGTCCTGGGCCTGGGCCCGGGCCTCAAGCCGCAGCAGGACCTGACGCTGCGCATCACCCGCGCCAACGGCCAGGTGGAAAACGTCCCCGTCACCTGCCGCATCGATACCCCCGTCGAAGTCGATTATTACCAACACGGCGGAATACTTCCCTTCGTCCTCCGCCAATTGCTCACCTAAACCCGGGGGCACGTCTCCACTTTCCACACTGGCCTTTTCCGATGTGTGGAAAGTGGAGACGCGGCCCCACTTCTTTGGATCCAGAAGCTCGAAATCGTTGTTCGCTTTTGGCATCCTGCGGGAACAGGATATTGAACGGTGTTATGGATGACCACGAGCTGTTGCGGGAATATATCCGAAGCCGGTCCCAGGAAGCCTTCCGGCAGTTGGTGGACCGGCACCTGGCGATGGTTCTTTCGGCGGCCAGGCGGTTGGTGGGGGATGCCCACCTGGCAGAAGAGGTCGCCCAGGGGGTGTTTGCCACTTTGGCCCAAAAGGCGGGAGCGTTAGGAGCCGCGCCAGGGGTGGGCGGGTGGCTTTACAACACGACCCGCCACGTGGCCATGCACGTGGTCCGGACCGAACACCGGCGACGCGAGCGCGAGCAGGCTGCAGCGGCGATGCAAACCCTGGAAACAAACGATGCTATGGAGCCAATCCTCGATGATCTCGATCCGGCGATGGCCGAACTTGAGGAGGGGGAGCGCAATGCGCTGGTCCTGCGCTACCTCGAGGACCGCAGCCTGCGGGAGGTCGGCGAGGAACTGGGTATCAGCGAAGACGCCGCCAGGATGCGGGTCAACCGCGCTTTGGAACGGCTGCGGGGCATATTTGCCGGCCAAGGCGTTACCATTGCCTCAATCCTGCTCGCCACCGCCCTGGCAGCCAGCACGACCACAGCCGTGCCGGTCGGATTGGCGGCGGCGATCACCGCGACAGCCCTGGCCGGGACTGCTGCCGCAGCAACCACCGCAACCCAGATAGCTCTTATGACAATGTTTAACACAAAAGCAGTCGCCGCGCTCTTTGGCGCGGCCATCATAACGGGGGCCGTCACCTATCTCATCCAACGGCGTCAGGTCCAGCGCCTGCAGGCCGACAACCAAAGCCTGTTGGCCCAGCAGGCCCAAGCGAGCGCCGAGCAGGAGGCGGCTGCCAAGGCGGCCCAAGCCACGAAGGAGCAATTGGAGCGCATGCAGAAAGACAACGCCGAGTTGCTGCGGCTCCGCAATGAGGTCGGCCAATTGCGCCGGGAGCGTGACGCTCTGAAGCAGCGCGCCGGCCAACCGGCAGCCGGCGCCGGACAAAGCGCGAGCCGACGGGGCCAATATGTTTCGAAGGAATAACTGGCCTTTGTCGGTTACACCACGCCGGAAGCCGCCCTGGAATCAACGGCCTGGGCCACGATGAAAGGCACCTACGACCAGTTCCTTGCAGGCATCGCCCCCGAATTATTGAAAGACGAAAACCAACGTGCAAAAACCCGGGAGCAATTCGAGACCGAGCGGGAAGGAATGGCGGCTGCTTTCAAAGGAATGCAAATCGTCGCCCGGAAAACCCTGGATGGAGATCGAGTTGAACTGAAGGTGAGGTTGGATGGCGATCCCCCGATGCCCGGCATCGAGGCGCCATTCGTGATCGAACCAATGGTCAAAGTCGGCAACGAGTGGAAGGTGGGTGGTGATAACCGAGACTACCAGCCAGAGTGGGATAACACCGGCCAGATCCAATCGTTCGCGCAGTAAATGCTAACTTCCAGTTTCTTTGCCGTCTCCCAATCCACGAACTGCTCCTCCTCCGACCTCACACGCTCCTCAGCAGCCGTCAACTCCTCCCGATCCCAATCGGGCGGCTCAAACTCCGCTTCATTCCGGCTGAGGTCCACCCACAGGGCTTCCAAGGCCGCAACTTTCTCCGCCCGAGACATCTGTTTGAGTGGCAGCGAGATCATGAGACGAATTTACCTTTCACTTCGACAACTGTAAACCTGGAAAACGGTGAAAAAGAGCCGGGGAGCCGGGGGGCACCTCAGATTTTTCCGGGGCGCCGACCCGGGCTGCATGCAGTTCGCCCGCCGGTTCGATTCTGTCCCGGAGGGACACTCGACAATAGCCCAACGCTTCAGCGTTGGGTGACAGCCATTAAGCCTCAATTTCGTCCCGAAGGGACGACTGAAATCCAGCGTGTTTCAGTCGTCCCTTCGGGACGCATTGGCTCTTTATTATTGGCGATCCCAACGCTGAAGCGTTGGGCTATTCCCGGATGTCCCTTCGGGACAAGGCACTTCCGCCCGCGGCGTGGGCCCGGGCAGTCTCCTCTGCCTTGGGGTTGACGACCGGCCGAATACGGACAACACGATCCGCGCTCCACGCTCACCGGTCATCGACCTTGGGAAACCCGAGATGCGCCCAGAGCCTGGAGCTTCTCGGCTCTCAGGCGGGATACCAACGGGACGCGGGTAATCTGGTGGCGCTCACTGTCTAACCTGCGCCGCGCGAATTTTCGGGCCTCCGCTTTGAGGAGGGTCATGAGATGGTTGATATGTTCCATGTCATCCAGTTCTGCCTCCTCGCCCTCGCTGAGCTGGGTCTCCCGGTTTTTCTGGAGCAACTCGGCAGACCTTTCCAGGTGGGCCGCTGACGGCCGGAAGGCAATGATCTTCTCCGGTCGCGGGCCGCTGGCAAGAAACTCGATGACCTCGCGCCAGTGCTCGGAGGCGCCGCCGCCCCGCTGCTGCTGGGCTGCGGCGCGTCCAACGGGTTCTTGACCTTTGCTGCCCTGGGTGCGGCGAGCGGGGGCGTATCAGCGAGGCGCGCTTGAACGAGCAGATTGAGTGCCCGGTGCGCAAGAGAGTATATCCGGCCCCAATCGCTCTTGCTCAGGCTCGGGCGCGTTGAGCCGTTTGGCGTTGCTGGGGCACAGTCTATGCCCCATATTATTGACATGGCAGTCACATTACCACTCGGGCGTATGTCTCGTGAGGACAAGCTGCGGGCGATGGAAGCACTTTGGGCGGATTTGAGCCGAGATGAAGCTGAGACGGATTCCCCCGGCTGGCATGAGGCAACCCTGCGCGAGACCGAGCAGCTTGTTCGAGAGGGCAAGGCTAAGTTTTCGGACTGGCAAAGCGCGAGGCGCAGGATTCGCCGCAAGGCCGGCCGGGTGGCATGAACCTGCGGATTCTGGACCTGGCGGAGGCCGATCTGCTGTCGCGATCCGCATGATGACGCTTCGCCAATTCGCCGCCGAGCCTTCTATGCTGCCGACCCGCACTGCGTGGCATCTTGCCGAGCTCGGCGAAGCGCGCGGCAAACAGGAGTTGTTCACGCGCCAGTCGCCGCCAAAGCTCAAAGTGCTCCGGGAGCACGCGCTCATCGAAAGCGCCATTTCCTCTAACCGCATCGAGGGCGTTGAAGTGGAGCAATCCCGCGTCGGCACGCTGATCTTCGGCAGGCCGGCGCTTCGCGACCGCGGCGAGGAAGAGGTGCGCGGCTATCGGGACGCTTTGAAGCTCATCCACGAAACCGGGGCGGGGCTTTCCATTTCCGAAGCCACGGTCAAACGCCTGCACAAGCTCTGTCGCGGCGAGGTCTGGGACGCCGGCGCCTACAAGGAGAGGGACGTGGACATCATCCAGACCTACGCGGATGGCCGCAGCCGCGTCCGCTTCAAGACCGTTCCCGCAGACAAAACGCCGGCCGCCATGGCCGAGTTGGCCACGCTCTGGGACCGCGGCCTCCGTGAGAAGTGGGCGCCCCCTTTTGTGTTGCTGGCCGCGCTCAACCTCGATTTGCTCTGCATCCACCCTTTCCGAGACGGCAACGGCCGCGTCTCTCGCCTGCTTCTACTGCTTGCCTGCTACCATTGCGGCCTGGAAGTGGGCCGCTACATCAGCCTGGAACGTCTCATCGAGCAGAACAAGGAGCGGTACTACGAAGTGCTCGAACAGAGCTCCCAGCACTGGCACGAAGGCAGACACGACCCCTGGCCGGCAATGAACTTCCTCCTCTTCATCCTCACCGAGGCATGCAGGGAATTCGAGCGGCGCGTCGGCCAACTCAAATCTCTCCGTGGTGAGAAAACGGCAATGGTGCTTGCGGCGGTTGATCGGCAGGCCGCCATATTTCGAATCGCTGACCTTCTAGCCGAATCTCCGGGGGTGGGTGTGGATCTGGTTCGCCTTGTCCTTGACCGGCTTCGAAAGGAAGGCAAGGTCAAATGTCTTGGCACTGGCCGGAGCGCCCGGTGGGCCAAAGCCGGAAACTAAGTAATAACTCGAAACTACCTAATAAACTGGGTAATAACTATTTCGCCTTTGACGCGGTTCGGTACAGATCGTCTCCGAATGGGACGGCGGTGTCTTCCCAGATCCGATTCGGACCGGCCGAGCGGATGAGCACTTCGGTGTCCGAGAAATAAAACTGGAGCGGCGTGCCCCAGGGGTCGACGATCTCCCCTTTTTCGTTGACCTCGCTGTGGTTGCGGGCACTCAGGATGACGACCTTCTTCTCACCTCGGCCCAGGAGGTCTTTGGTAATCGAGGCGTTGTTGCCGGTCGGGTAGCTCCCCACGAATTCCCTGTATTGTTGCAGGCTCAGGATGAGATTGTCCGCCACGACGTTAAACCGGGCGACGTTCTGGTCGAGCTGCCGCCGTGTCCAGGTCTTGGCTGCCCACAAGGCACTGGCGGCGCCCACCGCGATGAGCAGGATGGCAACGATCTTCTTCATCCGAGTCGAGGTGTAGCAGGAGGGATGCCGGTACTGGCGCGCACGACCAGTTCGGCGGGCAATGGCTTGAGCTCGGGGCGCTGGCCGCGCAAAAGCTGGCGCATGGCAGCCACGGCCGCCGAGCCAAGCCGGTATTTGGGCTGGCGCACCGTCGTCAGGGGCGCCTGGAAGCAGTCGCAGAAGTCAATGTTGCCGAAGCCGGCCAGCGAAACGTCCCGGGGAATCCGCAGGCCGCGCTCGAGGAAGACCCCGGCGCAGCCCAGGGCAACCAGGTCATTGACGGCTTGGAGGGCGGTGGCACTGGCGGATTCAGCGAGCACCTGGGCGGCCGCCTTGGCCCCATCCTCCAGGGTGTCGCCGGCCTGGAAGACCAGCTTGTCATCCACATCCATGCCCGACTCGCGCAAGGCGCGGCGATAGCCCTCGAAACGCTCCCGCGCCCAGGGCGCGGCCGGGGGGCCGGCCAGGAAGGCGATGCGCTTGTGGCCCAGTTCAAGAAGATGCCGCGTCACGGCGTGGCTGGCCAGGAGGTCGTCGGTCTCGATGCAGGGAAACTGGGCGCAGAAAGGGGCCGCATGGCCCAGCAGCACGGTGGGAATGCGGCGGGCGAGCAGCTCCTGATAAACCCGCGCCTCGGTGGCAATGCGATAAACGGGCGAAAGGAACAGACCATCCACCCGCCGCGCCAGGAAGCGCCGGATGCAGGCCTCCTCGCGTTCCGGGATGTTGAGCGTGTGGGCCAGCAGCACGTCATAGCCCAGTTCGTAGGCGCGCTCCTCGATTGCCAGCACGAGCCGGGACAGGAACGGATCGGCGCAGGAAGCCACCGCCAGACCGAAGAGCTTGGTCGTGCGATTGCGCAGGCCCTGGGCGGTGGAATCCGGCACATAGCCCAGTTGCTGCGCCAGCAGCTTGATGCGCGTCTTGGTCGCGGTGGACACGTCCGGCTCATCCCGCAGGGCCTTGGAGACTGTCATCACGGAAACCGCAGCCCGTTGGGCGATGTCCTTGAGTCGAACCATAGCCTCAGATGGTGGCTCCCCGCCAGTGCAGCTTGCGCCGCAACGTCTCAAAGAAAGAACTGCCCGCCAGTTGCATCAAGCGGACGGCGCGACGGCTGCGGCGTATCCTGATGCAATCGCCGGGGGCCAGTTCGCTGACGACCTGGCCGTCGGCGCTGAGCATCGTCGCCAGTTTCGGGCTCACCACCGTTACGTCGATGGTCGCGCTCTCCGGCAAAATCAAGGCGCGATTGGAAAGGGTATGCGGGCAGATCGGCGTCAAGGCCAGCACGGCGGCGGTCGGGAAAACGACCGCGCCCCCGGCCGCCAGGGAATAGGCCGTCGAGCCGGTCGGCGAGCTGACAATCAGCCCGTCGCACCGATAGCGTGTCAGCAGGTCGCCATCGACGCGCACGTCCAGCTCGATGAGCCGGGAGACGATGCCACGGCTGACGACGATGTCGTTTAACGCGCTCTGGTCGATCACCCGCTGGTTGCATCGACCGCTGACCTCCAGCAGGGCGCGCGCCTCGAACCTGAACTCTCCGCTCCAGACGTGCTCGAGGGCTCGCGGCAATTGGTCCGAAGGAACGGCGGTCAGGAAACCCAGGCTGCCGATGTTGATGCCCAGCAGCGGCGTCCGCGACCCGGCTATCTGCCGGGCCACCCGCAGAATCGTCCCGTCCCCGCCGAAGACCAGGAGCAAATCCACCTCCCGCGCCAGCAGCGCCGCATCCGGGCAGAGCGTCGCTTTGAACTTCGCCACCCGCGCCGTGGCGGGGTCGCTGTAAAGTCTCCGCCCGGCGGCGCAAATCAGGCGGGCCGCCTGGCTCACAGCGCCGAATCCGGCAGCCTTCTCGGAATTGCCGATGACGCCTACCCGTTGGATCTTGTCAGCCAGTTTTCTCAAGCAGCACCAGGAACTCTTTGTTGCCTGCCGGCCCGAGCAACGGGGACTCGGTCACCCCGCGCCACTGCAGGCCGGCCAGGCCCGCCACGAATTCGGCCAACTCGCGCAACACCCGCTCATGAATGGCGGGGTCGCGGATGACGCCCGCGCCCTTGTCGGCTTCCGCCTTGCCCGCCTCGAACTGTGGCTTGACCAGCGCCACTATTCTACCGGAAGGCCGCAACAATGCAACGGCGGGTGGCAGGATTTTCCGCAACGAGATGAAAGAGCAGTCGATGACCACCAGGTCGACCGGGACAAAGGGCGGGGGAAAATGCCCGGGGGCCAGCTCGCGCGCGTTGGTCTTTTCCATCACCACCACGCGCGGGTCGCAACGCAATTTCCAGGCCAATTGGCCCCGCCCCACGTCCACCGCATAGACCCCCGCCGCCCCGCGTTGCAGCAGACAGTCGGTGAACCCCCCCGTCGATGCCCCGACATCGATGGCCCTGCGCCCCGACACCTCGAGCCCAAAGTGGTCCAGGCCGTGCTCGAGCTTGAGCCCGCCCCGGCTGACAAACTTTTCCGTCCCCGCCACCTCGACTCGATCCGCAGCCCGGACGCAATCGCTGGCCTTTCTGGCCCGCTGGCCGTTGATCCGGACCCGCCCCTCCAAAATCGCCCGCTGGCCCATCTCCCTGCTCCCTATCAGTCCGCGCTCGACCAGTGCTTGATCCAATCGGCCCATAAAGACAGTGTGCCAACCTCTTGTCCGCCGCGCGAGTTTAAGTTTGATTCGCAGAAACTTTTGCGAAAAGTGCTTGCTATTTGGCGGCGATGATGCAGTGTAGGGGCGTCTAATAGATAGCTTGTCGCTTCCAGGACATGGTGAATCCTCAGGTGAACCTCGTTCAGTGATGATTTGAAACCCGATGATCGGGAACAGTTTGGAGAAACAGGGTAACACTAAGGACACTGAAACATCACATGAACACAAAATTATTCGTGGGGAACCTTTCGTTCAACACCACCGAAAACGACCTGCAAGACGCCTTCGCGGCGCACGGCACAGTGACGGAGGCCAACCTGATGATGGACCGCGCCACCGGCCGGCCTCGCGGGTTTGCTTTCGTCACCATGGCAACGCCGGAGGAGGCGCAGAAGGCGATTGACGCTCTGAACGGGGCGACGCTCGACGGCCGTAATCTTACGGTCAACGTGGCGCGGCCTCCGACCGAGCGTTCCGCAGGCGGCTCACGCGGCGGACGGGATTACGCGGGGCAAGGCAGCTACGGCCGGCGTTACTAAGCGCGGGTTTTTGCCAACCGGCGTGGGGCCAGGCAGGGCTGCTCTGGAGTCACGCTGGTGAGGCAAAGGGCAAACCCCGCAGCCCTGAAATCCGAAGTCCGAAGTCCGAAAGAAATCCGAAACCCGAAGTTCACATTCGATCCCTCGTCCAGCGTGGTCGTTGCGGGACACGGAAGCGCCTGCGGCCTCAGTATCGAGCGCAGAGCCAACGCCCGGAAGCTTTGCGACCTCAGCCTTCGGATTTCGGATTTCCTTCGGATTTCGGCCTTCGGATTTCGGGTTTCTTTTGAGGCTTTTAAATTGCTCGCAGCCTGGCCGCCGCCGTGTTATCCTCACAACGGCGGCGGTCGGGTGCGGTTCGTTCAGCGGCGCTCCGGCGCCAGCAAACAAATTGAAAAACAGGACCATGAATTGCGACGGCGCCAAAGAGCCAGGAGCCCCCGGGAACTTTCACCGTTCGCGCGGGCCTTTTATCTTTGGAGCGAATGCCTCTGGAAGCCGTCGAACAGGGCCCAAGAGAATCTGCAGCAACCTGGCCGGGGCTGGCCCCGCCGCCCAAGGCAAGGACGTCCAGACCGACAATGGGGCCAAAGCCGCGGCGGGCGCGCCGGACGCGCCGGCGGACCTTGCCGCCACGATCAAGAGTTTGCTGCACCTGGCGCGCGAGCAGGGCCAGCTTACCTACGACGACGTCAATGAACTGCTGCCGGAGGGCGTGTCGGCCGATGATTTGGACGCGCTCTATGCGAGGCTGCACAGCCTGGGCATAAAGATTGCGGCCGATGCCGAGAGCGAGAAGGCCAAACCCGAGGAACGGGAACCAGACAGCGAAGGCCAATTCGACGCGTTGGACGACCCGGTTCAGATGTATCTCAAGCAGGTGGGCAGGGTGCCCCTGCTCACCCGCGAGCAGGAAGTCGAGGTTTTCAAACGCATCGAGCAGGCCGGACAGGAAATGAAGCATTTGGTTTACGGCCTGGGCTTCGCCGCCAAAGAACACGCCGCGATTGCCGAAAAGCTGCTGGCCGAGCCCCCAAAGGAACGTTACGACCGCATCGTAATGGACAACGAAGCCTCCAATCGCGAACAGCATCTCAAGCACCTCCGCCGTCTGGTGAAAAGGATGGAAGCGCTGGACGCGCAGGCCGACGAGCTATACAGCCAGTGGCAGGCCGCCCCCGCCGGGCAGGCCGAAAGGTTCTTTGGCCGGCTCCAGAGGGTCGAGAGAAAACTCCAGGCCATGTTTCCGAAGTTTTCTTACAAGCCAAAGGTGCTGGATGACATCATTGCGGTTGCCGGCAACGTCCACGCGAAATTCCAGGCCGGCTTGCGGCGCATCCAGGAGCTGGAGCGCCTCCCCGAAGCCCGCCACCAGCAAGGCGCTATCCTGGAGGAACAGGGCCAGCTTCACGTCCTGGAAAAACTGGTCCGCTCGCCGCGGGAGGAGTTTTACAGGACCTTCGACGTGTTGCAGCGGGCCGCCGGGCGCGTTCACCAGGCCAAAGCCCATATGGCCGAAGCCAACCTGCGCCTGGTAGTTTCCATCGCCAAGAAATACGTCAACCGGGGGCAGTCTTTGCTCGATCTGATTCAGGAGGGCAATATCGGGCTGCTCAAGGGCGTCGAGAAATTCGAATATCGGCGGGGCTACAAGTTTTCCACTTATGCGGTCTGGTGGATTCGGCATGCCTTGACCCGCTCGATTGCCGACCAAGCGCGCACCATCCGCATCCCGGTGCACATGATCGAGATCATGACCAAGCTCTGGCGGGCGCAGAAACAACTCAGCCAGGAATTAGGCCGCGAGCCCGCTGCCGAAGACCTGGCCGACGAGATGCACGTGCCGCTTTCGCGCATCAACGCCTTGCTGAAAATGGCCCGCCAACCGGTTTCCCTCGATGCGCCTGTGGGCGAGGATGGCGACGTGAGGGTGGGAGACTTCATCGAAGACAAGGGCGCCGAGAGCCCCTCCGAAGGAACCAGCCAGAGCATGCTCAAAGAGAAGCTGGACCACGTCTTGGCCCTCCTCAGCCAGCGGGAAAGGAAGATCCTCGAAATGCGCTTCGGCCTGGTCGATGGCTACGGCCACACCCTCGAGGAAATCGGCAACCTCTACAAGGTGACCCGCGAGCGCATCCGCCAGATCGAAGCCAAGGCCCTGCGCAAACTCCGGCATCCCACCCGCGTTCGCCACCTCCAGGGCTTCCTCGAAACGAAAGAGAAGGCATGATCAGTTTGGGCTGGCCTGCCACCTCCGGCCCCTTCGGACTCCTTGTCATTACCCACATGTTCGGGGGAGATGGTTGAGAGAAACTGATTGATGCACACCGCCTGGATTTCGGCCCTTCGTGCCACCGCCGGCGTGAGCCAAGGGCCAAAAACCCCGTAGGGGTGACCTGTTCGACAGGCGGGCCGGAGCCGCGCCGCTGAAAAACAAAAGGAAGGAGGGGGTGGCTGCGCTGGTGCTATAAACAGGCCACCCCTAGCGGGGTTTGAAACGCTTGGCGATTCCGGCCACGCGGCCCTGCTTGGCGGAGCGTTTGGAGTGCGCGGCATTCCCGCGCTTTGGCTTGGAGGGTTGCGCCGGACATCGACGCGGCCGGTCAGTCAACCAAAGCATCTGGTCCAAGGCCTGAGTCATTGCCTCGCGTTACCCGCGCGCGAATCCAACACCGGCTTCCGACGCCTCGTAAAACCTGCGAGCTTCTTCCAGGTCTTCGGCGGCTTCCGCCAAAACGACCACGCGCCTCATCGCGCTGGCTTCTGCAGACGTTCCTTCAACTCCGGGACAGTCAGGAACTCGGCCTCGCCGCGCTCAATCTTCGCCATGCGCTCGGCAAGAACCTCTCGATGCCAATCTGGAGAAGGCGCCGCCTCGGGCGTGCTCGCCAGCGAGGCCCACAGCAACTCCATCGTCTGGAGCCGTTCCACCAGGCTCATCTTCTCGATTTCATCCGCTCGAATCATGTCTCAAAACTATCCTTGTAAGAACGGTACTGCAAGTCTCCCATTACATGACCCACGTCATTTCTATGACGTGAGCCCATGGGACCCGATGGCACCCAAGCCTTCAGCTTGGTTCAACCGCGAATGGGCGCAAATTGACGCGAAGACTCCTCGCGGGATCCGAAAGCGCACGGTTTGCCGGGATTCGCGTCCATTCGCGTCTATTCGCGGTTCCTTTCCTGTTTGAAACAGTGCGTTTTTCAACAGGCTGTTAGAGCGCCGCCGCGTAGATGCTTTCAAAATCCGCAACGGTCACGGGCCGGGGATTGAATTGGGCGGTCCATTGCCGGGCAGCCTCGAGGGCCAGACCGGGGATTTGGGCGGCGCCCAGACCCAGGCCCTTGAGGGAACGGGGCAGACCGGCCAGGTCCAGCATCCCTTCCAACAGGTTGGCAAGCTGGGCCGCCGCCTTCCCGGGAGTTTCCGAGGGCGAGACGAGCCCGGCGGCGCAGGCCAGTTCAGCATAAGTTTGCGCGGCCGCAGGGTCGCCCGCGTTGAACCGGACGACGTGGGGCAGCATGAGGCCGACGGCGTGGCCGTGGACGATGCCGAAATGGGCGGTCAGCGGATTGGCGGCGGAGTGGGCTGCCCCAACCATGCTGTTCTCGATAGCCGTCCCCGCCCAGGCGGCGCCCAGCAGCATCCAGCCGCGAGCCTCCATGTCTTCGGGGGCGGCCAGCACGCGCGGCAGGCCGGCCAGGGTCAATCGGAGGGCCTCCCGGGAAAAAACCATGGAAAGCGCGGTGCGTTTTCTCGTGACGGCAGTTTCCACGGCATGAGCAATCGCGTCGACACCGCTGCAGGCGGTGACCCTGGGCGGTTGGGAGACGGTCAGGCCAGGGTCGAGCAGGGCGATGCGGGCGGCGGCTTTTGGGTCGCCGCAGGCCATTTTCTGGTGGGTCGCTTCGTCGGTAATCAGGGCGAAAGACTGGCACTCGCTGCCGGTGCCCCCGGTGGTAGGGATAGCAATCAGCGGCAACATCGGCCGCCTGGCTTTGCCGATGCCCCGGTAGTCCTGCATGCGGCCGCCGTTGGTAAAAAGGAAATTGCAGCCTTTGGCGGTGTCCAGACTGCTGCCGCCCCCCAGTCCGACAATCGTGTCAATGCTTGAACGGCGGGCGGCCTCGAGGCATTGCTCGACGCATCGGGTGCCTGGGTTCTCCTCCACCGCATCAAAGCAGCAAACCGACAGGCCGGCGCCTTCCAGCAAGCCGCTCACGCGTCCGGCGTGCCCGGCGGACACGATGCCGCGGTCGGTGACCAGCAGAACATTCCGGGCGCCCAGCTCGGCGGCCAAGCCGCCGACCCGCTCGATGCTCTTGAGGCCGAAGACGACGCGGGTTTGCGGGTGGTAATCGAATTGGGCGGCAGAGGCGGGAACGTCGGTTGTGTCGTTGTGCATGGAGATCAGCGGCGCTCTGCCGAGACGCCGCTACGCGGGAGAAGGGGGACGGTCGTGGGTTTCGGTGTGCATGGGGCGAAGCGATCAGACACCGTCGCTCACTTCAATGGCGCGGCGGCGGTAGAGGAAATCGAAAAGATTGCCTTCATGGGGTTGGTCCCAGGAGACGCGCGTCGTCGGGATTGGGCCGAGGTTCAACCGCTGGATGAGGGGAGACTCGAGGAGTGACTCGCGGAAGGCCGGGTCTTGAGTGATGGCCGTAACCACCAGCGACGGACCGATTTGATCGAGCATCTCGGCTTGGGGCGTCTCGACGATGCTGGCGTACGGAAAAAGGAATTCGCGATTGGCAAGCGGATGGGTAAATGAGCCGCAAAGGACGAGGGTCGGGCGCAGGTAAATCGCGCCGCCCAGAGTGACCTTTCGCGGGCCGTCCCGGTGCCTGGCGGTGATCTCCATCGCACCCGGGGTCCGAAGACCTTCTTCGATCGCGGCATCGATGCGCTCGGCCATCGCAGGGTTGGCAAACGCGGAGAGTTGGGCGCTCATGGCGGAAGCCGGGCGCGGCACGACCGGCCCGAGTTCGCGGGCGAGGGCCTCGGCAATTTCGGCGCCGTGCCTGGGCACGACAATCGCCGAGGCATTGATGCAACTGCGCCCGCCGTTTTCGGCGATGGAGGAAACCATCAAATCGATGAACTCGCGCCAGCGATGGATTTGGTCCCCGCCGATGAGGATTTTGCTCAACCCTGGGCCGTGAATCTGGATGGCGGGGTTGCTCGCGTAAGGCGCCGTGGCAGACGTGTCGCCGAACACCAGCGCGCGCCCGCAGCCACGGAGGATCTCGGCAGCGCCCTCGTGGTCTGTCGGATAAAAGCCCAACGCTGCGGCCGGGCAACCTGCCGCCACCAGCGCCTGGATGAGACGGTAAGCCGTCCAAGGCTCGTCGCGCCCCGGCTTGAGGACAACAGGAATCTTGAGCGGAATGGCCGGAAGCCAAAGGGAATTGACGCCGGGGGAATTGCTCGGCATCACCAGCCCAAGGCACTGGGTGGTGGGATAAAAGGACATTCGCCTGCCGTGTTGCTCGCCCAGGCCCCGGTCCAGAATGGCCAGGTCCAGCCCGCGAGTCAGGCCCTTGAGAATCAGGCCCATGTTGCCCAGGACGTGCGCCAACTTCTGGCTGTTCCGGTGCGCCATGACCCAGGGCAAACCGCTGGTCGCCGAGAGGGTCTCGATATACTCATCGGGCGACTGAGAGTGGCCCTGGTCGCCGACAGGGAGGGTTTCATTTAGAAAGAGGCCGTCGGCTTTGCGGCAGATTTCGATGAGTTCTTCGCAGGTGAACTCTTTCAGGGCGGCCCGCGCCTCGCCGCTCCTGGCGAGGTCTTTTCTGATTATGCCGGCGTTGACCTGGCTGATGCGCGCCAGCGGTTGGCCGGTGCGGCAGTCCTTGACCTGCCCCTGGTCGAGGCTGGCGTAGGCTTTGCCGCGCCGCAGGGCTGGGAGGTGTGGGAACATGCAGGATTTAATATACTCCCTCGACAATCGTCTGTTCCATGGCGCCCAAGGGGCGGACGTCCCCTACGCCGTCCCAGGGGTACGGGTCGCGAGGTCTTCGGCGGATGGCTTCGTCACGTTCCAGAAAGCGCGGCAGAAACAATTCCTGCGTGAGCGTGGTCAATTCGACCCGGCCCCACTGGCCGTATTCGACCAGAGCATCGGTTCGAACGGGGTCCACGACGCGCAGGACCGCCCGAGGCTGCGGGGCGTAATAGGTGACAGAGAAACTGTCTTCGCGCCGGAGCGGCGCGCTGGCGGCCAGGCCCATGAGCGTGTTGCCGTAAGTGGGATAGAAGCCAATGCCCTCTCCGAGCACTTCCTCGATGATGAATCGCACGTATTGGGGGGTCATGGTGGTGCCCCCGCAAAAGACGCCGCGAATGCCCGCCTCCCGCAAATCGAGTTTTTCGCCGAGCGCCTCGAGCAACTTGGGCGTGGTGAAAAGACAGGCTATCTTCCGGTGCTTGAGCAGGGTCACGGCCTGGGCCACGACGTGCTCCATGTAGGCGCGGGCCTGGTCGAGCTGTTGGTCGGCGATCACCTTCTTGACCCAGCGCGGGTCCAGGTCGACGAAATAGCAGGGGCTGCCGCGAAAGTTGGCGAGGTGCTCGATGGCGAGGCGGAGCCGGCGCGGGCCGGTCGGGCCGGCCATGAGCCAGGCGGCGCCGCGCGGGAAATGGTCGTCGGAAAGCTTGGCGGAGAATTCCTCGTAATCGATTTTGTAATCGTCCCAGCCGATGCGCTGTTTGGGGACCCCGGTGGTGCCGCCGGTTTCAAAGATGTGGTAGGGACGGTCTTTGAACCTGGCGGGGACCCAGGCCTCCGGCGGCAGATCGCGCAGCCATTGGTCCTGGAAATGGGGAAACCGGGCGAGCAGGCCGGCAAAGGTTTTCACCTCCGCGCGCGGGTCCCAGCCGGCCTTGGCCGCCCACTCCAGCCAGAATGGACAGCCCGTTTCGGCAGAGAAATGCCAGTCGATGATCTTGAGCAAGTGGGCGTCCAGTTGGTCTCGAGCGGCCTCCGGGCTTCTTACGATGGCTTGCATAATGCGAGAATGCTAAGTTTCCCCGGGAAACCCTGAAAACAGGAGACGCCCACCCTCAGCCCACCCGTGGGCACCCACACCAATGGAGAGGTCCCTGAATTTCCGGCCGACGCCTGTGCGTCTTGTCCCGGAGGGACTGGACGCGGACGCATTTCGTGCGTCCCGTGTCTCCTTACCCCGGCACTCTCCCCGAGGGAGTGGGAGCAGCCAGGGCCGGCTCTCGTAAACTCCCACAACGCTGGATTCGTCGACCGACTGACGACGATTTTCCCTCTCCCCGGGGGAGAGGGCCGGGGTGAGGGGAAACGGGCTGCCCAACAAAACCAGTTTTCTACGCATGATTGTAAGCCGGCGCCGCTTTGGGATTCATCGGCTGTCCCGCCGCCCCTGCGGACCTCGAGGCCGGCTGGCTTTCGGCTCTTGGAAAGTATTTGTCGAGGGTCTCGCGGCTGGGCGCTCGGGTCAGGAGCGAGCCGGCGAGCATGCAGAAGGCGGAGCCGAAGACCATCGGCACGACGGTCATGAACCCGTTCCAGAAGCTGACATCCCCGCGCGGGTTGATGAACAGGAGTTTAAGGGCGGTCTGGCCGTGGCCCAGTTGCCAGATGACATCGCCCGGATGGCGGGAGTTTTGGAGCACGGCGAAATAGAGGAGGCAGGCGGCGGTGAAGAGCGCGGCGGCCAAGGCGCCCCATTTGGTGCTGCGTTTCCAGAACAAGGCGGCCACCATGATGGGCGCCATCGCGGCAAACCCCGAGAAGGCGTAACGCACGGCAATTTCAAAAATGCCTTGTTTCGCCTTGAGCCCCAGCGCGATGAGATAGGCGGCCACCGTCACCAGGATGATGAAAGCGCGGGCGAAATGAACGGCGGCCTTTTCCCCGTACTTCTCCCGCCCGCCATAGTGCTGATAAATATCCTTGGTGAACATCGTGCTCAGGGCCAGGACCTGGTGGGCGTCCGAACCCATCACCGCAGAAATGATCCCGGCGCCCAGCAGGCCCGCCAGCCAGGCCGGCGCATACTTTTCCAGCATCGACAGCAGGATGCCGTCCGGGTCGGCCACCTTGCCCAAAGCGGCCACGCCCAGGACGCCCAGAAACACGCAAGGCAGCCAGATCAGCAGGATGGCCAGCGGATACAAAACGACGGTCCGTTTGAATGCGGTCACTTTGCGGGCGGAAAAACACATCATGGCCATGTGGGGAAACATGATGCTCGACAGCGGAATGAGGGTGTAGCTCCAAAAGACCTGCGGGGGCATCTTCTCGCGCGTGACCAGAAAGCGGGTCTTGGGATCGCCGGCGAGTCGGGCGATGTACTGGCCGAAACCGCCGGGCAGGGCATGATAAATGGTCACCACCGCGGCCGCGCCGAAGCAGAGGAACAGAGTGGTCTGCAGGATGTTGACCCAAACCGTCCCCCGCATCCCGCCCAGGAAGACCCCCAGAGTGACGACCACGGCCACCACTCCGCAGCCCAGCCAGTAAGGAATGAGCGGCGCGGCAGCGCCTCTGACGTGCGAGATCTGGGCCAGGACCGTCCCGCCGCCCATGATGCTGATGATCATGTAGGGCACCAGCATGATCGCGCTCAGGGCAAAGATGACCGTGCCGATGGCGTCGCACTCCCACCGGTCCCGGAAAAAGGCCACCTGGGTCTGGTGGCCGAACTTCTTGCCCAACGCCCAGAGCCGCGTGCCGATGAGAAAAATGGTCAGCGGAATGACCAGCCCCGAGGACGAGGCCATCAAACCATAGATGCCGATCCCCTGGCGATAGGCCTGGCCGGAACTGCCGAGGATGGCAAACGCCGTCATGTTCGTGGCGAAAATCGAAAGGAAAAACACCATCCCCCCCACCGAGCGGTTGGCCAGGAAAAAGTCCTCCGTGTTGGTCTTGCCCCGCCGGAAGGCGATGCCGCCCACCAAGGCGATGATGGCCAGATAGACCAGGATTACGATGATCGGCGTCATGTCGGAGCAGCGTCCTCAAGATGTTTGGGCCAGGCGAACTTGACCAACACCGCCATCGTGACGGCCGCCAGGATCGAATATGCGGCGTGATAGGCCAGCCCAGGAGGCAGGAAGCCCAGGAGGAGCGGTGTGGCTCTCTTCCAGTTCCAGAAATCCTGGTGCAGCAGATAGACAGCAATGACCAGGAGCGTCAGGAGAATGGGTTGGAGGCGCTGCCGGATGCGAGGGGCGAGTGTCGAGGGGCGAGTGTCGAGGGGCGGCGCCTCGTTCCCTCGACACTCGACGCCAGACCCTCGACCCTCGACCCTCGACCCTCGGCGCTCGGCGTTCATTGGGACGTGGCAGTAACGGCGGTTGAGGGGTCGGTCGCAAAGGCGAAAAGGTGGGTGTTGGAGGAGACGTAGAGGACACCGTTGGCCACGACGGGAGTCGAATAGACCGGCGCGCCCAGGTTGATCGCGCCCAGGACCTTCTTTTCCTTGCTGGCGGCCAACACCACCAGGTCACCGTCTTCGTCCCCGAGATAGACTTTGCCGTCTGCAACCAGGGTCGAGCCCCAGATGTGCGCCTTGAGATCGTGGGTCCACCAGACCTTGCCGGTTTCTGCGTCCAGACAATGCAGGTAGCCGGCGAAATCCGCCACGAAGAGCAAACCGTCCGGCGTGATCGAAACCGTCGAGAGACTTCTCGAGATTTTGTCGTAAGACCAAATCTTGCCGCTCCCGGTGATGTCCCCGGTTTTTGTGGCATCGATGCAAGTGAGAATCCCCACGCCCTCGCCGTGTTCCGGGTCCTGGCCCACGGCCGTATAGACCCGGTTCCTCGAGAAGACCGGCGTCGCATCGATTTCGCTGGGGCCCTGGGCGTCGGGATATTTGAACTGCTTGCGCCCCGGGGGATTGCAGTCATACCACCAGACCTTTTTCAAGTAACTGCTCTCCCCTTCTTTGACGGGGACGGGGTCGAAGGCGTAACAGACGCCGTCGCCGCCGCCGTAAAAGATGAGCTGGCGGCCATTGACGTTGCCGGTCGAGGGCGAACTCCACAGCCCGTGGAAGATGCGCGGGCCAATCTTGGCGTCGTCTTCGCCCGCGAACTCTCCCGTGTGCTTGTTGAGTGCAATGAGACTGGGGGCATTGGGTGAAGGAATGTCGGAATGGGTCCAATCCTGGCCGTTGGACGTCTGGACATACAGGAGGTCCCCTGCAATGACCGGCGCCCCGTCCGAGGCGTTATGCGGGAACACACCCAGTTCGTCGATCATGTCATAGCGCCAGAGAATGTCGGCATCCTTGGGCCCGGGCTCGATCGGCGGCGCCGGACGCTCGGTCGGCTTGCCCTTGTCCAGAATGACGTCTTTGACGACGTATTTGGCCTCGTCCTTGAACGGACCGTCGTTGCCGTTGGCCATGCCGTGAACGTCCAGGCAAAGCACCTCGCAACGGCTGGTGACCAGATATATACGGTCGCCTTCGATCGTCGGGGAGGAGAGCAGACCGAGCGACTCCCAATCGTTGACTTTGCCCGAGGCGAGCTTGGGCACCACCAGTTGCCACAGAAACTCTCCGGTCTTCTCGTCGAAACACATCAAGATGCTGCGGTCCCCTTGATGGCGCGGGTCGCGCGGGCTCTCGTTGTTGGTGCCGATGAACACCCGGCCCTGGGCCACCGTCACATTGCCGTAACTCTGCGAGCCGATCTTGACCACCCATCTGAAGTTCTCCAGGTTCGTGGTCTCGATTTCCTCCGTGCCGGGTTTGAATTTGACTTCGGCGGATTTTCCCCGGGTGAAATGGTCCGGCAGGCCCTTGGCCGGAGAGTACATATTGCGCTCCGGCGTGCCGCCCCATTGGGGCCAGTCCTGCGCGTGCGCCGCCAGGGCAACCAGCAGGGGGATAACTATGATCTTCATATCAGTCCGGTGTAACTTCCACATTATCGATGTAAACGCGCATGTCCTGCGGCGAGAATCCGAAGAGCCCTGGCGAGCCCGCCGAATGGCCCGTCCGGTGGGGGACTTCGAGCGTCCAGTCGCCCGGCTCGGGCTCCTCGCGTTTCCAGGCCTTGGCCCGCACCAACACCGAGCCGTCCGCGTTCCGGTCCACCCGCGCTTTGAGGCGATACCAGGCGTTGGGCGACCACTTGAAATCCTGGCCCACACGCAAACGCTCCTGGTTGGAGTTCACCTCGAGCTTCTGTTCGTTGCCTTTAAGGACAATCAAGTAGTGCTGGTCGATGACCCCGACCTCCGACATCTTGCGCCGGTTGCCTTCGCTCATCACGTCGGCCTGAATCGTGTAGCGGCTCATGTCCGGCCTGCCGATGAAGACCGTGGCGCGCTGAAAGAAACGATTCTCGGTGGTCTTTGCCAGGACCCTGCTGCCGTCATGC
>Ga0187849_1000507_pt1 | contig 52135 bp, 42 predicted proteins | sample June2016WEW_4_10_2_FD_132412 | JGI IMG/M metagenome (GOLD analysis project Ga0187849, IMG submission 132412) | Peatland microbial communities from SPRUCE experiment site at the Marcell Experimental Forest, Minnesota, USA - June2016WEW_4_100 | ecosystem: Environmental > Terrestrial > Soil >... | reverse complement strand
TCCCGCTTCATGAAGTTGATGGATTTGGTAATCGGTATATTTTTGGGACACACGCGCGTGCATTCGAAATAATTTTCGCAAGGCCATACGCTATTCGGTTCGTTGAGCTTATCGAGCCTGCTCATAAACCGGCCGTCCCGCGTATCGTAGAGATACCTGTAAGCCCAGACAAGGGCCGCCGGGCCGACGTAGTCCGGATTGTCTCTCATAACGGGGCAGGCGCCCGTGCAGCAGGCGCATAGAATACAGCGGATCACGTCCTCCGCTTTCTTGTGGTCTTCCGGGCTTTGCAGCCATTCCTTCTCGGGGGGGTCCTTGTCCTGGATCAGATAGGGGCGCATGGAATCGATCCTGGCCAGGAAATCGTCCATATCGACTATGAGGTCTCTGCGGACCTCAAAAAAGGGCAGTGGCTCCAGAGTGATTTGCTCAGAGCCGGGGTAATCCTTGACCAGCTTCTGGCACGCCAGCGCGCAGACACCGTTTATTCGCATGCCATCGGAGCCGCACACGCCATGAGCGCAGGACATCCGGTAGCCAAGAGTTCCGTCCTGTTCCCATTTAATCCTGTTGAGGCAGTCCAGAATACGCTCTTCCGGCCTGGCTGCCACTGTATATGTCCTGTAGTAAGCCTCTTTGTCGGACTCGGGATCGAACCGAAATATCTTGAATCGAACTTCCATGTCAGTATGCCCTCGGTTTGGGTGGAAACAGGGTGATCGTAACCGGTTTGTAAGTAATCGAAAGGCCTGAGTCCGTCCTTTGGACAAGGGTATGTTTGAGCCAATGTTCGTCATCTCTATCGGGGTAGTCCTCGCGCGAGTGCGCTCCCCGGCTTTCGGTTCTGTTCAACGCTGAAGCCACTATTGCTTCAGCCAGGGGGAGCATATTTTGGAGTTCAAGAGCGTCTATCAAATCGGTGTTAAAGCGATTTCCCAAGTTGTCGATCGAGATGTTCCGGGCTCTTTGTTCCAACTCCCTTACAGCTCCAAGGGCCTTTTTCAAACCCTGCTCGTGCCGAAATACCGAGCAACCGGCCATCATGACTTCCTGGAGAGACTGCCGGATGATCACAGACCTTTCACCTGTCTTGTTTTCCTTGATCTGTCTTATCCGGTCCACCGTCTCCCGCTCCGGTGCTGGAGGCGGCTCCACCCAGGATAGTCGGTTCAGATTTTCCATAATATGCAGCCCGGCCCTTCTCCCAAAAACGACAAGATCCAGCAGCGAGTTGCAACCGAGCCGATTTGCCCCGTGAAGCGATATGCACGAACACTCGCCAGCCGCATAAAGCCCCGGCACGGGGTTATTATTCACATCAATTACTTTGCCGTCGGGATTTACCGCGATGCCTCCCATCATGTAGTGGCAAGTGGGATGAATTGGAATCTGGTCTGTTGCCGGGTTAATGCCAAGGTAGATTTTTACAAAAGAAGAAATATCCGAAAGCCTTTCGGCCAGTTTTTTTTCACCAAGATGGGTGAGGTCCAGATAGACATAATCCTGTCCATTTATTCCCCTGCCCTCTTGAATCTCAGTATAGATCGCACGGGAAACCATGTCCCTTGGGGCCAAATCCTTGATAGTGGGAGCGTACCTTTCCATGAACCGCTCGCCCTCGCCATTGCGGAGAACCCCGCCCTCACCTCTTGCCGCCTCGGTTATGAGGACCCCAAGCCCCCATATTCCGGTTGGATGGAACTGGACAAATTCCATGTCCTCCAGCGGGAGTCCCCGCCCGTAGGTGAGAGCAACACCGTCCCCGGTGCTGGCAAAGGCGTTGGAGGTTACCTTGTATACTTTCCCGTATCCGCCTGTTGCAATCAGCACCGCCCTGCCATGGAAGAAGTGCACTTCACCGGTTGAAAGCTCATAGGCAACCAACCCGGCAACCTGTCCGTCCCGAATGACGAGATCGAGCACGTGAAACTCCGGGTATATCTTGATGCCCTTCTTTACCGCATCAAAATAGAGCGTATCCATTATGACCCGCCCGGAGCGGTCAGCGGCGTAGCATATGCGCTTCACAGGAGCTTCGCCGAAATTCCTGGTGTGCCCTCCGAAGAAACGCTGGGCGATTTTGCCTTCCGGCGTACGGTTGAAAGGAACGCCCATGTGTTCGAGTTCATAAACCGCCCTTATGGCGTCTTTGGCCAGAATCTCAGCCGCGTCCTGGTCGGTCAGGTAATCTCCGCCTTTGACCGTATCGTACATATGCCATTCCCAGAAATCAGGCTCTTCGTTTTCGAGCGCTGCGGCTATTCCCCCCTGCGCCGCCCCGGAATGCGACCTGGTGGGATACACTTTGCTGAGAAGCGCAACATCAGTCTTCCCTGCCACCTCGGCCGCCGCTCTTAACCCGGCAAGTCCTGCCCCGACAATCAGCACGTCGTGCTTAAAAACCATGTAGGGTCTCCTCGGACAATATTTACGTTCTCGATATGAAAGATAGAAAGGAAAGCTACTCACGCAGCCGGAGCTCGCCTGGAGCGCGATGCCAAAGCGCAGCGTAAATCAAGGCCTCCCGCTCCCGCCCCGTCTCTGGTCATAGCCAGGTCAGGGAAAGCGTGGAGAATGAGCGGTCGGCCCCCGCGCTACGCGCTCACACGTCTCAAAGGGAGGCCAGTGCAGCGTCAACTAAGTTCCTATAGGTAAGGGCCTTGAGCCCGTCATTCCGGCGAAGGCCGGAATCCAGCGTCTTTTCAGTTGGTTAACAGCACTGGACCCCGGCCTTCGCCGGGGTGACGATTCCTTGCAACATGTAATACCTTTGTTGACAATGTACTAGCAAGCATGCTTCACTTTGTGAAGCAATGCGAAGCTCGCGAAGCGTGATCTATACACCGGAGGTACTTCACTTTTTGGAAGCGCCTCACATTTGGCTTGCCTCCAACCGCACCACATTTAGTGTCTGCGCTGTCTGCATGGCTGCGCGGAAAGAGCCAATTCTTTTTTTTGAGCAGGGTATTACATAAGTCTATCATACGAGGAAAAGGCGTGGGCGGCAAAGATCTATCCCCTCGCCTCTGCCGGTTCATAGGTGCATCCAACAGCCCCGCAATAGTGGCCGACATATTCCGCTTCCGGTCTGTACAACGCAGGCTTATCCTGGGCTTCGGCGAACTTCTCCTCGATAATGTGCGCACACCACCCTGCTATTCGGGAGATAGCAAAGACAGGCGTCATAATGTCAATTGGTATCCCCATCATGGCATAGACAGATCCGCTGTAGAAATCGACATTGGTCCTGATTCCGGGTCTGCCGCGAGCCAAAAATTCCTTGTGACCTACCTCTTCGATGCGGGCGAGATACTCATACCAATTTGCGTGGCCGGTTTTTTTGGCCAGACGGCGCGACATCTCTTTGAGTATTTTTGCGCGGGGATCGTCGGTCTTGTAAACAGCATGCCCCATCCCCATTATTATCCGGCCGCTTTCGATCATGTTTTTGACCCAGGCGCCGATCTCATCGGCCGATTTAATTTCGGATTCGATCTGGAGCAGCATCTTCATAACCCGCGCATTGGCTCCCCCATGCAGACTTCCGGAAAGAGCGCCCACTCCGGCGGAGACTCCCGCGTACAAATGCGCCCTTGTCGATACGACCTCTCGGCAGGCGAAAGTCGAGGCGTTGAAGGTATGGTCGGCGTGCAGGATCAGGCAGACGTCGAAGTCATGAGCGATCTCCCTGCACGGTTTCTTCCCGGTGAGCTGCCAAAGGAAATTGCCGGCGTGAGACAGGGCATCGTCCGGCGGAAGCGGCTTCTCCCCGTTTCCGATCCGATGCCACGCGGCGACCACAGCGGGGAAACGGGCTATAAGCCGGACAGCCTTCCTGATATTGGCCTCCTTAGAGTCGTCATAGAGTTCAGGGTCATCGATAGCCAGCATCGGGACGCAAGCCTGGAGCACATCCATCGGATCGGCGTGCCTTGGGAATTTCTCAAGGCTCTTCAGAACGAACCCCGGCAAGTCCCGCGACTGCACAACCTGTTTTTCGAACCCCTCAAGTTCGCTCTCCTTCGGCAGGTATCCGTTCAGGAGCAGAAAGGCCGTTTCCATAAATGTTGACTGTTCGGCCAGTTCTTCGATCCTGTAGCCGCGATAGATCAGAACCCCGTTTTCACCATCGATGTAGCTGATCTTGGTATCGGCCACTGTAACTCCTCGGAGACCGATATTTTTGACGCGGACTGCCTCGTTGGCCATTTTCCCCCTCCGGATGATTTATAGTTATATAAACGGCTCCATTCAGAACCCTGGCGTTTCTGACTCAAAACCTCCCTGTTTTGACCATATTCAATGCGCCGCCCTCTAGCAACATGCGGCGCATTCTTTCCGACACACGCAGAAAAACGCGTATTTGCCTGCCGTCAACTTCAACCGGCAACTCCAGGGCGCCACTCATGAGATGGCGTCGAACCTCCCGATATAAGATCGTCGCTCCTGGATTAAAGGCATTGTAGTCATCGGGATTGGCAAACACCAGTGGGAGTATCCCGTAGTTGCAAAGATTGGCCATGTGGATCCTGGCGAAGCTTTTCGCCATTACTGCCCGGACGCCAAGATAGCGGGGCGCCAGGGCCGCGTGCTCCCGGCTCGACCCTTGGCCGTAGTTTTCTCCGCCGATGACTGTAACCGCGCCGGCTTCTTTGCATTTTTGCGCAAATTCCGTATCAAGGATCGAAAATACAAACTGGCTTATCGCCGGGATATTCGATCTGAGTGGAAGGACTTTGCTGCCAGCGGGCATGATCGTATCAGTCGATATGTTATCACCGACCACCAGCACCACTTTGGTTTCGAGCGACTCGGGCAGCGGAGCAAGTGTGGGCAGTGGAACGATGTTCGGCCCGCGGACGACTTGAGTTTTTCTGAGCTCTTCACTTGGCCTGATAATCGAAACCTCATCTACGAGGTACTCTTTCGGCTCTTCGATTCTCGGGTATTCCATTTCCCGGCCCAGGTCCCTCGGATCTGTTATGACGCCCTTGAGCGCGGCCGCAGCGCTTGTCTCGGGCGAACACAGATAGACGCGATCATCTTTGGTGCCGGAGCGTCCGGGGAAATTGCGGGGCATGGTCCGAAGGCTGATCTGGCCGGTTCCAGGCGCCTGTCCCATACCAATGCAGCCCAGGCACCCAGGTTCGTGTATTCGCGCCCCCGCTCGCAGCAGTGTAAACATCCCTCCCCGGGCCGCGACATTTTCGATTACCTGCCTGCTGCCGGGGTTTACATTAAAAGAGGTCCAGGGGGATGCATGTCTGCCCTCAAGGATCCGGGCCACCACCATCAAATCCCTGAAGGAAGAATTTACACTGCTCCCCACGATAACCTGGTCCACTTTCAATCCAGCTACTTCACGCACCGGGACCACATTCCCCGGCGAGTGCGGCTTGGCTATGAGAGGTTCGATCTTGGATAGCTCAATTTCATCATATTCGTCGTATTCGGCCGACGGGTCGGCGCTGAGTTCAACCCAGGCCTCTCCCCTCCCCTGGGCCTCAAGATAGGCTCGAGTGTTTCCATCCGATGGGAAAATCGAAGTAGTCGCGCCCAGTTCAGTTCCCATATTGCCAATCGTTTCGCGGTCGGTTGCAGACAGGCTTGCGACTCCAGGGCCGTAATATTCGACTATCTTCCCAATACAGCCTTTCACGTCATAGCGCCGAAGCATCTCGAGAATAACGTCTTTGGCGCTGACCCATTCCGGGAGTTTTCCAGTGAGCTCAACCCCAAGGACTCTTGGACAGGGAAGATGATAAGGGTGTCCGGCCATGGCCAGGGCAACATCGAGCCCACCGGCGCCTATCCCAAGCACCGAGACACCGGCAGCCCCCGGAGTATGGCTGTCGGAGCCCAGCAGGGTCCGCCCTGGAATTCCAAACCTTTCCATATGAACCTGGTGGGAAACGCCGTTGCCTGCAGGGCTGAAATGAATTCCATACCTGGCGGAAGCACTCTGAAGATATTTGTGGTCGTCGGCATTTTTGCTGTCTGTCTGGATGATGTTGTGATCAACGTATTGAACGGCAAGTTCAGCCTTTATGCTGTCCATCCTCAGGGCCTCGAACTCCAGCATGGCGATGGTTCCTGTGGCGTCCTGAAGGAGGATCTGGTCGATTCTGATGCCGATTTCCTCCCCGGCAATCAGCTTCCCTTCAACCAAGTGGGCCTCGAGTATCTTGTGGGTCAGATTCTGCGCCACCGTCTGAACTCCTCTATTTTTTGTCACAACTTTTCGTTCGATTCCCTTCGGACTTGCTTGCATGGCGTATGCTTCGCCCGGGTCACAGCTCAGGCGTCAAAAACACGAGCAATTGCGGACATTTTTTGACCTCGAAGAACCCATCTCGCGAGGCGTGGAAATTGGCTCCTGGATCTGTGGCCCAAGCGCATGGCGCCGTTGCGCACCCTTCTTGGAGACAAACAAAACCTAAGATTATGGCCAGGTATTGTCAATTACGGATCCAAATGGACAAAGGTTGGGACGGGAAAAATGGAAGGGACTGCAGTCATTCTCTTCAGGCTGACAGTCCCTTTCAAATTTCTTATTGAAAGTGAGGATATAGTCGCTATTTGACTTTTTCGCTGAGCGTCTTGCCGGCTTTGAACTTGACAACTTTTGATGCGGGAATTTTGATCTTTTCGCCGGTCCGGGGATTGCGGCCTTCACGCTGAGACCTGGACCCGACACTAAAAGTGCCGAAGCCTACCAGTGTAATCTTGTCACCGCCTGCCAGAGCGCTGGAAACAGCGGCAACGAACCCGTCCACTGCTTTTTCAGCCTGCGATTTAGTAATCCCACCTTCATTTGCAATCTTTCCAACCAGTTCGGCCTTAGTCATTTTCTTTCCTCCTCAACGAAATTAGGTAATGAAAAACGCCTCCACCTGAACCGCTCAATACTGTGTGTTTCCCCCACCCCCTCGAACCGGAGCCAAAATAGAATCTGAAACATGACGGCAGTTTATCTAGTCCCACAGGCAAAAAGTCGTACAATCGGCTCCTGTTCAAGTTTTGACTAGATTTGGTTCTTATATCTGTATTAATGCTTTTGTCCATAAAAATCGACATCAGAAACGAGAAAAAAGGCCTCAACCCTTACCTGAGAAGAATATGGCCTGATAATGAAAAGCGCAAGAAAAAACGTTGCGAACGAACACCGATTTCTTTGAGTAATTGCTTTTCCGCAGGTTGCAACTTATAAAGGGGTCAATCAGGTTTTCGGGTATGCTGCAATAAAAAGCTTTCACAGGAGGCTGTCATGACCGTGAGAGTTATCATCCAAAGGGAAGTTAAACCGGGCCAGGAAGCCAGCTTGCAGCATTTAATGATGCAAGCTCGATCAAAAGCGCTCAAGGCAAAGGGCTACATCTCCGGCGAAACCCTCAGGGCGTTGGACAACCCAAATAAATTCCTCGTTCTCAGCAACTGGAACAGTGCGGAAGATTGGAAGGCCTGGGAAAGCGATCCCGAGCGAGCAAAACTGCAGATGGAAATGGCGCCCTTGCTCCTGTGCATGGAAGAATGCACCATATACAAGCATTCTTAGTTTCACTGTTTCCGTGATCATTCCATAGACCTGTGGACCTTGTAGACACCTCTTTCGTTCCTAAGGGCGGACATTACTCGCTGGAGGTGCCTGGAGTCTCTCACCTCTATTCGCAGGTGGCAGATGCTTGAGGTATCCGCCTGGTTCTCGACCTTCAGACTTATTACATTGACATCCATTTGACCGAGCACCCCATTGAGGGCCGCGAGGATACCTCTCTCCCCGGAGTGGATGATGCGGATATCTACTGGAAAAAGCAGTTCTTTTCCCGAATTCCACTGCACATCTATCTTTCTGCCTTCGTCGCTCCCTCTTTCGAGGTTTTTGCATGAAAGCCGGTGCACTGTAATCCCACGGCCCCTGGTTATGTATCCCATGACTGGCTCTCCGGGAACGGGATTACAGCATTGAGCCATTCGGATCAAAATGTCTTCGAGCCCTTCCACCTTAATTGCGTCTCTTGAAGCTACCGACTTCCGCTTCTCGACGAGGATCTCTTCCCGGGCGGGTTCCTCTTCGGGCGGAAGTATCGTCAGTTTACCGATTACCTGGTTTGCGGTAACCTTATGATAGCCAATACCGGCGAGAAGATCATCGACACTTTTCAAGGAAAAGGCCTTTGCCGCTTCGGCGAGCTGGGGTGAATTCAGGTAGTTGTTGAAATTCAAACCTTTCTTTCTGAATTCCCTTTCGCAGATTTCTCTCCCCTGAGAGATCGAACGCTCTCTTTCCTCGGTTTTGAACCAATGCTTGATGCGGCTTATCGCCTTGGGAGACTTGACCTGTTTTAGCCAGTCTTTACTGGGCCGATGATTGGTGGAGGTGAGCACTTCAACCGTATCGCCGTTCAGCAGTTCATACCTCAGGGGCACTAATTTCCCGTTGACTCTTGCACCGACACACCTGTGCCCCACTTCCGTATGTACCTCGTAAGCAAAGTCGACCGGCGTGGACCCTTTCGGAAAAGCTTTGACATCCCCATTGGGCGTGAAAACGTAAACCTCATCGGGGTAGAAATCGACTTTCAAGGCATCAATGACGGATTTGGGATCGCTCCAGTCCCTGCTCAATTCCATGATCTGGCGGAACCACGAAAAGCGCTGAGTCTCCTGCTGGTCGATTTCGGTGACCGGCTTTCCTTCCTTGTAGAGCCAGTGAGCGGCAATACCTTGATTTGCGATCCGGTCCATCTCTTCGGTCCGAATCTGCACTTCCATGCGTTCTCCGTAAGGGCCGATGACAGTTGTATGGAGCGACTGATACATGTTGGACTTTGGTCTTGCGATATAGTCCTTATACCTGCCTTCCACCGGTTCCCACAGTGCGTGGACAAGAGCGAGGGCTTCATAGCTTGACTTGACCGAATCCACTATAATCCGGAATGCGATCAGGTCGTAGATACGCGTCATATCCAGCTTCTGTCGCTCCATCTTCTGATAGATGCTGTAGATATGTTTGGGACGGCCGCGTATGCGGCCTTTAAGCCCAAATTCGGCCATCCGCGCCTCGAGTACCTGCTCCACCTCTCTAATGTAGCGAATCCGGTCCTCTTCGGTTTTAGCAAGCCCCGTATATATTTCCTCATAGGCTTCGGGATGAAGACACTTGAAGGAGAAGTTTTCCAGTTCCCGCTTCATCCAGTCGATGCCGAGCCTGCCCGCAAGCGGCGCGTAGATATCAAGAGTTTCCTGGGCGAAATTGACGCCAAATCCATCCGCCCGGCAGGATGTTCCTCTAATGCCGTCAAGCCGGTCGGCGAGCTTGACGAGGACCACCCGGACGTCCCGGGAAATCGCCATAATCATCTTGCGGATATATTCGGCCTGACGCTCTTTTCTGCTGCTGAAGACGATTTGGGTCAACTTCGTAACGCCCTGTATTATCAGGGTAACCTCTGAACCAAACATCTCAGGGAGCTCTTCCGAGGTAATGTATTCTTTTTCCAGGGAATCGTGAAGCAGGCCGGCAGCTACGCTCTCTTCATCGAGGCGCATCCCTGCGAGAATCGACGCAACGGCTAGTGGATGATCCAGATAAGATTCACCGGACAGGGAGCTTTTACCTCTGTAAGCTTTTGAGACAAAAACATAGGCTTTTTCCAGGAGCTGGACATTCGCCCTGGGAAGGTAATCCAGCATGAGATCCAATAATTCAAAGAAGCGCAACCCACGCCTCCCTCAAAACGCAAGCCAGGAGCAGGAATGGTTCTTGCCTCTTGCTTCCTCCTGGCTGCTTCGAAAAATTCATCGCGCGCATGGCCACCTCCCCGAGCCTGGGGATTGTGGGGTGTCCCATGGGGTCATGATTTAGTGCTTCCAATTTTCTCGCCTGTCATCCGCTCTAACTCTGACAACAGCCGTTCAAGCAGCTCCGACTCGGCGACCTTTTCAACCCGTTTGCCCTTCTTGAACAGGATGCCGCTCCCTCTTCCGCCCGCAATGCCCACGTCGGCCTCTTTGGCCTCACCGGGGCCGTTCACCACGCATCCCATTATGGCAACCCTGAGAGGGGTCTTGACATTCTTCAGCAAGGCCTCAGCCTTTTGGACCATCGGGATAAGGTCTATCTCCGTACGCCCGCAGGTAGGACAGCTCACAAGCTCCACTCCCCTCTGCCGCAGCTTCAACGCCCTCAAAATCGACCAGGCGACAAACATCTCCTCTTCAGGCTCGGCTGTAAGAGAAACCCTCAGAGTATCCCCGATTCCCTCGAGCAGCAAAAAACCAATCCCGAGGGCCGATTTTATGGCGCCGCTCACTAGAGTCCCGGCCTCCGTCACTCCGAGGTGAAAAGGGTAGTCTGTTTTTTTAGCGAGGAGCCTGTATGACTCGATCGTTGTGATCACGTCGCTTGATTTGAGCGATATCTTGATCAGCCCGAAATCGTTGTCTTCAAAAAACCGGATGTGACGTAGAGCGCTCTCTACCAAGGCCTCGTGTGTGGGATGCCCGTATTTGGCCAGCAGGTCCTTTTCCACTGATCCGCTGTTTACACCGATGCGTACGGGGATCTTCCGCTCCCTGGCAAGATCTATGACTCTTTTCACCTTCTCCGGACCGCCTATATTTCCCGGGTTGATGCGAATAGCGTCCGCACCAGCGCGCATGGCCCTGATCGCCAGGCGGTAGTCGAAGTGGATGTCAGCGATTAGCGGAATTCGAATCGACTTCTTTATCATCGCCAAGACGTCGGCTGCCTGCTCATCAGGAATCGCAACCCTTATAATTTCACACCCCGCCTCCTCGAGCCTTCTTATCTGCCCTGCCGTGGAGCGCCAGTCACGCGTATCCGTGTTGGTCATCGACTGGACTGAAACGGGAGCGCCTCCGCCAATGGCAACGTTGCCGATATGGATTTGCCTGCTTACACGGCGTTTGTTTTCCAAAATCGAACCTCTGCTTTCATCATGCCGCTGCGTGGCCATATTCATTTCGAAACGCCATATTTAGGTTTTATTTTAAAGGACTTGCAAGTAATTTCCAATTATCCAAACCCACTGCGCCAGGTGCTATTTGGCGAGTGGGCGGCCGCCTTTCCCGGCGGCGCAAAACTGCAATAACCCAAAGCTCCGAAGTTGAGTATTTAAATATGAACCTGAAATGGTGTAAATGGAAGTCCGAAACTGAAACTAATCGTGCAGATCCCCGGCAGTTGCAGTATAGCCGCTAAGATAGACTTTACATAACGTGACTTCACAAGCATTATATCAGGCCACCCGCAGCCGGCCCCGCCTCGCGGGTGGGTGGGCGGGCTGTCGAGAATGTAACGTGGGCCGGCGCGGGTTGTGCCGCGCAGCGCACTAATGTGCGCGCAGCGGCTTTTTATAGGTTTCTTTGCGTTAATTACTTTATTTATAGTCTATCTCAGTAGGGCAAAATAGCTGCGGCGCCCTTATGTTCGAGAAACGGCGGGCAAAATATGAATTACTTTTACCTCAGCACACCATTGCAACGCCGCACCTGCAAGGGGCGGCCCAAGCCGCTCCTCGGCAGGCCAACGGCTGCGCGGAACCACTTAGCCGCCGCATGCAGCTTCTCGATGGGTGTTTTGTCTACGACCAGTGACTGAAGCCGCCTTTCCCCAGGCCGGTTTTCGTGGAAAGCAGAGTGTTCGAAATGCAAGTTCTTTTCTGCGCCTCGGAAGTGGCGCCTTTCGCAAAGAGCGGCGGTCTTGCCGACGTGGCCGGTTCTCTGCCTGAATCGCTCCACAAACTTGGCTGCGACGTCCGGATCTTTATGCCCCTTTACCGTTCCGTACGCGAGAAGACTCGGGATCTCGATCCTCTGGCTCAGAGCATAATCATTCCTATCGGAACACACGACTACCACATTCATTTGTGGAAAAGCCGGACCGAATCAGGCATTCCCATCTATTTCCTGGAAAAGGACGAACTCTACGACAGGTCATACCTTTATGGCAGCCCCGTTCGCGGCGATTATGAAGACAACGCTGAAAGGTTCATAGTCCTTTGTCTGGCGGTGAGGCAACTTTGCGCGGCCATCGACTGGTATCCGTCGATTTTTCATCTCCATGATTGGCAAACCGGGCTGGTTGCGGCATATTTCCAGACCAACTGGCGCTATGACCCGAAATTCGGCCGCTCGGGGACTGTTTTCACTATTCACAACCTTGCTTACCAGGGTGTCTTTCCCGCTGGTTTTTTCAGCCTGACCAACCTTCCGCCGAGCGCCTGGTCGCCTCAGGGGATCGAATTCTGGGGGAATTGCAATTTCCTGAAGGCTGGGGTCGTTTACAGCGATTTCATTACCACCGTCAGTCCCCGATACGCTGCAGAAATCACAACCAATGACTTCGGCTTCGGGCTCGATGGGGTCCTAAAAGAGCGGAAAGACAGCCTGCGGGGAATACTGAACGGAATTGATGTAAACACATGGGACCCGCAGACAGACCCCTATCTTCCCCGCAATTACAGCACCGATGATCTTGCAGCAAAGAAAGTCTGCAAAGAGGCTCTCTGCAAACAGACCGGTTTTGTGGAAAAAAGCTGTGACCTTCCGTTGCTTGGCATGATAAGCCGGCTTGCAGCCCAAAAGGGCTTCGACCTGCTCGAAAAAACCCTGCCGGATTTGATGAAACTCCCGGTGAACCTGGTAATCCTAGCAACAGGGGATGCCGCTATCGAGGCAAACATTCGCGATATGGAAAAGCTCTACCCGAAGCGTCTGAAACTCGTCAACCGGTATGACGAGGAAATGGCGCACCTGATTGAAGCGGGAGCCGACATTTTCCTGATGCCTTCCCGGTACGAGCCCTGCGGGCTCAACCAGATGTATAGCCTGCGCTATGGTACAATCCCCGTGGTACACGCGACCGGTGGGCTCGAGGACTCGGTGGCCGACGTTCTCACCTACCCGGATTCGGGAACCGGCTTCAAGTTCTGCAAATACGAACCGAAAGCTTTTCTTAAAACAATAAAATCAGCACTGGAATTGTTAAAAGACCCGCGAAAGTGGGTCGAGATTCAAAAAAGAGCCATGGCTCAGGATTTTTCCTGGGACAGGTCCGCAAGGCAGTACGTCGAGGTGTACGAGAATGTGCTGGCGGCGAAAAAAGCATTGGCAACACGACCGGGACTAAAACCCGGTCCCACCGCGGAGGTCTCTTTCTGAGAGGCATTTTCTATTTAACAGATTGCGATAAACTATCGGTGGATTGGAATAGACTTAGGGCCTGTAGACGATATTGTCAGTCGCTTCTAAGAAATCAGCACCGAGGCGGATCAAGTTAAAAGAATCCGTCGTAACTGCAACTGCCTTTTCACAGAAGAAACGCTGAGCGCCCGTCGACAGTTGGGGCTGTGGACGTGCGAGTCGGTGTGCAGGACAAGCAGGGCCAGCCGGTAGCACAGGTGCGTCTTATTGTGTCTGCAGCAGGCCCAGCCGGGCGTTGAACTTGACGAGCAGCCGCATGAACGTTTTCTTGGACTCCAAAGTCCTCGTATGATGGACTTATATAGTACCCTGCTCAAAAAAAGAAGCGGCTCTTTCCGCGCAGCCATGCAGACAGCGCAGACACTAAATGTGGTGCGGTTGGAGGCAAGCCAAATATGAGGCGCTTCCAAAAAGTGAAGTGCCTCCGGTGTATAGATCACGCTTCGCGAGCTTCGCATTGCTTCGCAAAGTGAAGCATGCTTGCCGGCCTCCCTTTGCGACGTGTGAGCGCGTAGCGCGGGGGCCGACCGCGCGGCAGGTCTATCACACGCCATGGGCGGCAGCGGGAGGCCTTCGTGGCTGTTGCTTGCAGGTTAACTTGGGCGTTAAATCTCGATCATGCTCTCCTGGAGCAGGTCAATGTCTGCGATTTCCTCTTCGAGGTAGGCCTTGAGCTTCTTTTTGAGCCGGCTTTCGATCTGGCGCACTCGCTCGCGGCTGATTCCGAACTTGTCTCCGATTTCCTGCAGGGTCATGGGATCTTCGGTCAGAAGCCTCTTATCGAATATTACGGCTTCCTTGCCTTTGAGCTGCTCTTTGAAGAGCATCAGCTTGTCATGGAGAATAGCCTTGGCTTCCTGGTCTGCTATCTGATCGTCAACGGGCAGATCGTCCGAGGGCAGAAAAGATTTGTGTGTATCCTCGGAGTCTTCCTTCAGCGGGCTGTCAAGAGAGATCTCCCAGCTATTGAGCCTCTGGTCCATTTCAATGACCTCCGACTCCTTCACATCGAGCCGGTGACTGAGCAGTTTGGGGGAAGCCTCGATGCCCTGGGCTTCCAGTCTCTCTTTTTCCTTGCGCAAGTTGAAGAAGAGTTTCCGCTGGGCTTGGGTCGTACCGATCTTGACCAGCTTCCAGTTGTCCATGATGAACTTGATTATGTAGGCCTTGATCCAGAACGAGGCATAGTAGGAAAACTTGTATCCCCTGTAGGGATCGAATTTCTTTACCGCCTGCATCAATCCGACGTTGCCCTCCTGGATGAGGTCCATCAGGTTTTGCATCCAGTATCGCTGAAAATCCATGGCAATCTTGACAACGAGCCTGAGATTTGCGGTGATCAGCTTATAGGCGGCCTCTATATCGCCTTTTTCGCGATAGCGGATAGCCAGGTCCATTTCATCCTCCCTGCTGAGGAGAGGATACCGCTTTATCTCGTCGAGGTATAGGCGGAATGGATCGAAGGAAACCGGCTGATGCCTGTCCTGAATGTCCTCGGATCGAGATCCTTCGCTTTCCGGGGCTTCCGCTGAAGTTTGCCGCTCAGCGGCTGAAACCTTCTTTGTTTTTGCGTTCTTAAGCATGTATCGGTTATCCCTTGCCGTGGGTACACATAGAATTCTCTGATATGTGTCAGGCCGCTCCCTGCACTGGAAGCTATTCGCTAAGTCTAACTCATATTAATATACTCCCACTGAAAGGGAAGCAATTTTTTCCCCGGAATGCTTGATTTTTGCGCACCCTTCTATTATATGTCAGCGGATAATAATTCAGAAGGGACTGTTGACCCGACAACCAGACATGAAACCCTGCGCACCAGAACACATCGCGAGCATCATTCCCTACCCTCCCGGTAAACCGATCGAAGAACTGGAACGCGAATACGGAATAAGCGGCTCCATAAAGCTCGCAAGCAACGAGAATCCTCTTGGCCCATCCCCCAAGGCGATCGAGGCCGTTCTGGCCACGTTGTCTAAACTGAATCGTTATCCGGATGGAAGCGGTTTTTATCTGCGAAAAAAGCTTTCGGAAAAATATTGCATTCGCTTCGATGGCATTGTGCTGGGCAACGGTTCAAATGAAATCATAGAATTGGTTATCCGGGCCTTTTTGACCCCGGGTGACGAAGTGATAATGCCTGCGCCTTCTTTCCTTCTTTACAGGCTGGTCGTCCAGTGGATGGGTGGCAAACCAATTCCCGTACCCCTGAAGACAAATCTGGGAATCGATCTGGAAAAGATGGCGGAAGCGGTAACGCCGAAAACGAGGGTAATTTTCCTCACCAATCCGAATAACCCCACGGGTACAGTCATTAGCAAAAGCGATTTTGACGCCTTCCTGTCAAATGTCCCCCCTGAGGTGCTGGTCGTACTTGATGAGGCTTACATAGAATTCAACAAAAACCCGGATACCCCGTCGGGCTTTGATTATATATGCAAGAACGGGCCTGGCGTTGTCGTTTTGAGGACATTTTCCAAGGCCTACGGATTGGCCGGCCTGCGAATTGGCTTCGGCGCGATGGATCCCGATATTGCAAGTTTTTTAAATCGCGTGCGGCAGCCTTTCAATACGGGGTCTGTTGCGCAGGCTGCCGCTTTAGCTGCCCTCGATGACGATGAGTTTCTGCGCCGGACGCAGCAAACCATATGGGGCGGGCTGCAATATCTCTACAATGAGGTTGAGAAAATAGGCCTGGAATACATCCCTTCAGAAGCCAATTTCTTTCTGATTGAGGTTGCCTGCGAGGCGAAAAGATTATTCGAAGCCATGCTGCGCCACGGAGTGATCATCAGGTCCATGGCTTCCTACGGCATGGAACGATTCATTCGAGTGAATGCGGGGCTTCCGGAGGAAAACAGGCGGTTCGTCCGCACTCTGAGCCTCGTGTTGGCAGAAATGGACCTAACTGATTCGAATCGCGGGCAGGGCCTGCCCCGGACTTGATCCGGGGTCTCAGGCAGGCTCTCGCGGAAAGTAGAACCGGTGATAATAGCTGTAGACGGCCCGGCGGGTGCCGGAAAGAGCACTGTTTGCAAAATCCTGGCAAAAAGACTTGGCTTTGTGTATCTGGATACCGGGGCCATGTATCGGGCCCTGGCGTGGGCATTAAATACTGGTTCTGCTGAGCGCGGCCGGCAACCGAAAGCACATCTGGACGAGGATCAAACCCGCGAGCTGCTGGAGCGAATACCGCTTTCGTTTTTCATAAAAGAGAACAGGCTGGAGATTTGCTACGGCGAAAGGCTTCTCTCGGAGGAGCTTCGCAGCCCGCAGATCAGCGAGGCGGCTTCCAGGATCTCTCAACTGCCTGCGGTAAGAGAATTCCTTGTGGCGTGGCAAAGAAAGCTCGCCGAGCAGGGCAGCATCGTCGCAGAGGGGCGTGACACGGCGACGGTCGTCTTTCCGAAAGCCGATCTGAAGGTATTCCTCACAGCGGATTTGCATGCACGAGCCAAAAGACGGTTTGCAGAATATACTGAGAAGGGGATAAGCCTATCTTTGGAACAAATGCAGGAGCGCATTCGAGAGCGCGACGAGGCGGACTCCAACCGCGACCATTCTCCCATGCGGCCCGCCGAAGGGGCCATTTTGCTTGATACATCCCACCTCAGCGTTGAGCAAGTAGTTGATCGGCTTAGCGGGCAGGCCCAAGAGCTGATCGAAGCCGGTTCTCAAGCATATCGAGAACAACTTTAAGATTGCTTATTTATCCGCTGTTTGCTAGAGTTCACTATTGATGTGGCGCAAAGAGCCAAAAAACAGGTAAGGGGGCCGGATAGGATCGATGACCGTAAAAGATGAACAAAAAGAACAAACCCTTGAACTGGAGACCCTTTCTTCTTCGGACGAACATGAGCCTGAGGAGGAAACGGATTCCATGCACGACCTTTATGAGCAAAGCTTCCGGAATATCCAAGAGGGCGAGGTAATCCGCGGACGGATCGTCCAGGTCAGTGATGATTTTGTCATGGTTGACATCGGGTACAAATCGGAAGGCCAAATCTCGATTCACGAATTCAAGGACGAGCTGGGCGTAGTGCAGGCCGGCATTGGCGATGAAATCGACGTTCTGCTCGAGTTCCATGATGACGATGACGGCACTATTCATCTGTCAAAGGAGAAGGCCGCCAAAATCAAGGTATGGGACGATATAAGCCGAATCTACAGTGAAGACGGCATGATCGAGGGAAAGATCATCGCAAAGGTCAAGGGCGGTCTGGCCGTCGACATTGGAGTTCAGGCCTTTTTGCCCGGATCTCAGGTTGATCTGCGGCCGGTCAGGAATCTTGAATCGCTTATCGGGCATACCTTTCCATTTAAAGTACTCAAATATAACAAGAAAAGAAGAAACGTCGTGCTTTCTCGGCGCGCTCTGCTTGAAAAAGAGCGCGAGCAGATGAAATCCTTTACCCTGGCTACCCTCCAAGACAACAAGGAGGTTGACGGCATCGTAAAGAATATCACCGATTACGGTGTTTTCGTGGACCTTGGCGGGATCGACGGGTTGTTGCACATTACCGACATGAGCTGGGGCCGGGTGGGACATCCTTCGGAAATGTTTCAGATCGGCGACAAGATAAAGGTGAAGATCCTTAGCTTCGATCGTGACAGCGAGAGAGTATCCCTTGGCCTAAAGCAGCTTGTGGATGATCCGTGGACAAAGGCCGAGGAGAAGTACCCGGTTGAAACCAAGGTGCGGGGCAAGGTTGTCAGCCTGACCGATTACGGCGCATTCGTTGAAATCGAGGAAGGCGTCGAGGGGCTCATTCATGTCTCTGAGATGTCCTGGACAAAGAAGATACGACATCCTTCAAAGATTCTTTCAGTCGGCGACGAAGTCGAAGCGGTCGTGCTCAGTATCAACCCCGAGAACAAACGCATTTCGCTCGGCATGAAACAGCTTGAATCAAATCCCTGGGACGTTATAGCGCAGAAATACCCCGTGGGGACCACAATTGCCGGTAAGATAAAGAACATAACCGATTTCGGCATTTTTATCGGGATCGATGAAGGCATTGACGGCCTCGTTCATATTTCGGATATCTCGTGGACAAAGCGGGTCAAGCACCCGTCCGAGATTTTTCGCAAAAATCAGGAAGTCCAGGCAATCGTGCTCAACATCGACAAGGATAACGAACGGTTCTCGCTCGGCATCAAACAACTTGAGTCCGATCCATGGGAAAGCATTCCGCAGCGTTACCCCATGGGCAGCGTTGTGTCGGGTCCGATCACAAACGTTACCGATTTCGGTCTCTTTGTGGAGCTTGAGGAAGGAATCGAAGGCCTCGTCCATGTCTCCGAAATCAGCAAGGATAAAATCAAGTCACCCGTCGGACAGTTCAAACCCGGCGACAAAATCGCCGCTAAGGTGATCAACATCTCTCCCAAAGACAGAAAGATCGGTCTTTCAGTAAAGAAGGTCGACGAACACGACGAACGGTCCAATTATGACGAGTACCTGAACACCAGCAAAGCCGCTACCTCGAATTTTGGCGAACTGCTAAAAGAAGAGCTTGAAGCCAAGGCGCAAAGTTCGGCCAATAACTCTATAAACAGTGATAAAGCCTAACTCGCATGCACTTTTCGCCTTCTCCATGACTCCCCCGGTCAGGCGCCTCGAGTGCCTGGCCGGTTTTTTTAACCTATCCGGATGAATGTCAACCAATGAAAATGAGCGGCTGTCTTCTTGGAGTAGTGATCGGGGTCGTATTGACCGGAGTGATTGTCTGGTTGCTTTCCGACGTTGAATTCTCGGTAAAGGGCAACCGGGTGGGGCTGATTGAGCTAAAAGGGACGATTACCAGCTCCCAGGATACCTTGAAACAGATGACTGATTTCAGAAAAGAGGCCTCAATCAAGGCGATTGTGCTAAGAATCGATTCTCCAGGAGGGGCTGTGGGACCTTCCCAGGAAATATACAGGGAAATCCGGCGCACTGCTCAGAGCAAGCCTGTGGTCGCCTCACTGGGGAGCGTTGCGGCCTCCGGGGGCTATTATATCGCATCGGCTGCAAGCCATATCGTAGCCAATCCGGGGACGATCACGGGAAGCATAGGCGTGATAATCCATTTCCCCAACCTGCGGGAGCTTTTCGCCAAAATCGGCTACCAGATGACCACGATCAAGAGCGGGCAATTCAAAGACATTGGAAACCCGGCGCGCGATATGACGCCGGAAGAGAAACAACTGCTCCAGACGACCATTGATGAGACCTACAGTCAATTCGTCCGAGACGTAGCGCTGGCGCGCAATTTGCCTGAAGACCGTGTGCGCGAGGTCGCAGACGGCAGGATAATCATGGGTGAAAAAGCTCTTGAGCTAAAGCTGGTGGATCAGCTCGGCAACTTCGAAGACGCTGTAGCCAAAGCAGGTGAGCTTGCAAAGATTGAGGGCGAGCCTGAAGTGGTAAAGGCCAAAAAGAGCAAATTCTCTCTTTTGGACTTTGTCCTGGGAAGCGATGTGGGCGAGAGGATGGGTGATATTATATACGATTCATCGGCCTTCGTGAGGTACCAGCTCCAGGATTTCGACCGATAGTGCTGCGCCTGTCAAGTTCATAAGGTTATGAAACAGTCACATTTCTTATGTTCTAAAAGGGGATAGGTCTCCCGCGCCCTCCCGCAGGATTTCCGGTGAATCGTCTATGAGTGAAATGACGCTGGAGGGCACACCGGGCACAACTCCCCCATCCACGATCAGGTCGATGGCATGGCCGATCTTGTCTTGAATTTCCCGCGGGGTGGACAAAATCCCTCGGGTTGCGGGATCCGTAGCGCTTGTGCTGATTATGGGGTGCCCCAGCGCTTCAACAATGGCTAGGCAGATCGGGTGGTCGGGGACACGGATTCCAACGGTTTGCCTTTTTGTCAGCATGATACGGGGCACCATGCGGGAGCCTTCCAGCACGAAAGTATAAGGCCCGGGCAAAAGCCGCTTCATGGTTTTATAGACGTAATTTGTCACCTGGGCGTATTCGCTTATGTTCTTCAGGTTGCTGCAAATGAAACTGAAAGGCTGGTGCTGTGAACGGCGCTTCAGAAGATAAATCTTCTCTATGGAAGCTTTATTGAACAGGTCACAGCCGATGCCGTAAAATGTGTCCGTGGGATAAGCTATTATCCCCCCGTTTGCCAGAACCTCGACAACTTTCTTGATTTTTCTCGGCTCTGGATGCTTCGGATTTATCTCCTGGATCATTCGCAATCGCCTCCTCAAATGAATTTGGAAATCTATGTATACTCACCCGTCCCACTCTGATTTTAGCTGCAGATGCCGGGATTGGCGGATTGCGCGAATTCCAGGGAATTCGTCAAATAGGTAAAAACAAGCAGAAAATAATGGCGGTTGAAAGGCAATGTCAAGTGAAGAAAGGCGCAGAGTTGGCCCAATCAGTTTCTGAGAACTGTTTCGCGGCCTTGGATATTGGATCTCATACCACACGTATGCTGATTGCGCGAAAGAACGGGACTCAACTGGCGCCTGTGCGCTTTGAAAGAAGGGTAACACGGCTCGCTCAGGATTTTCAGCAAGCTGACGCGATCACGCAAAAAGCTCAGCATAGAAACATTTCGGCCATAAAGGAATATATATCCATTTTAAGGGAATTTCATGTCGCAAAGATCGCCTGCGGCGCTACCGGGGTTGTCAGGCGTGCGAAAAACTCCCGCGCCGTACTTGACAGAATTGCAGCCGAGACGGGAATCGAGTGCAAGGTCCTTTCGGAGGAAACCGAGGCGCTACTTTCCGCAAAGGGCATTCTGAGGGCACTTCCCGAAACTGGGAGCGACCTGCTCACCTTTGACATTGGCGGGGGAAGCACCGAATTTGTGTTGATGGGAATAGAGACTGCTATTAAGAACGCAAGCCGGCCTATTGGAGCGGCAACGCTAACCGAGGCATACCTTAAAGCCGACCCGCCGGGTGCCGAGGCTGTCGAACGGGCGGCGCTCTCGGCCAGAAGGGAAATCATTTCCGCCAAAGAGCAGTTATATGAAAATCTGAGTAACACAGGTATAATGCTTCCTTTAGGGTTGCGGCTTATCGGGACCGCTGGAACGGTTACCACTCTAGCTGGCATGTATATAAAAATGAAGCGCTATGTACCTTACCGGGTGAACGGAGTTGTCCTGACTACAGAGTGGCTTTCCAACACGATAGAATCCCTGGCGCAAATGCCTCTGGCTCAAAGAGGGCTGATTGCGGGCCTGGAGCCCGGACGGGAAGACATAATCCTTGGCGGGGCCGTTATAGTTGCAGAAATTCTCTCCTGTTTTGGCAGGCAAAGCTTTGTTGTGACTGATGCGGGCCTGATAGAAGGCCTTCTCATCGAACTTGTGGAGAGAGAATCGGAGCTTTCCGGCGGCGAGGCCGCCGGACTAAGAACGGGCTTGACATGGCGGCTGCAAAAGGGATAAAGCCCCACAATATTGACTTAAGCCGGAGATATAAGACTCGGAGAAAATAGATGGAGCACAAGACGAGTTTTCAGATACCCGAAGCACTGACATTCGATGATATCACTCTTCTGCCCAACTACTCGGAAGTTTTGCCGCTTGAAACCGACGTTGGGACTATGCTGACCAGGGAGATCAAGATGCGAATCCCGCTGGTGAGCGCCGCCATGGACACGGTAACCGAATCCGATACGGCGATCAGTATCGCCCGCGAAGGCGGCATCGGAATAATTCACCGCAATATGAGCATCGCCGCACAGGCACAGGAGGTAAACAAGGTCAAGAAATCAGAGAGCGGCATGATAGTCGATCCGGTCACGGTGAACCCCGACCAGCAGATCGGCGATGTTTTCGACCTGATGTCCAGATACCGTATTTCCGGGGTACCGGTGGTAAGGGGAGATCAGCTCGTCGGGATCATAACCAACAGGGACCTCAGGTTTGAAACCGACACAACAATCAGGGTAGCGGATATAATGACCAAAGATAATCTTATTACCGCCCCTCTGGGCATTTCACTTGAGGATTCGAAAAGGCTGCTCCAGAAAAACCGGATCGAAAAACTGCTGGTGGTCGATGAGGCCGGCCGGCTAAAAGGGCTTATCACCATAAAGGACATACTGAAGATAAAGAAATATCCGAACGCCAGCAAAGACCATCTCGGCAGGCTTCGGGTCGGCGCCGCCGTCGGGATCGGCAGAGATATGCTTGAGAGGGCGACCGCTTTACGCAACGCCGGCGCTGATGTGATCGTTGTGGACAGCGCGCACGGCCACTCCCACAACGTTGTGGAGACGGTGAAAACAATCAGAGCCGAGTTAGCGGGCCTTCAGGTCATAGCCGGCAATGTGGCTACCGCTGAAGGGGCACAAGCCCTGATCGACGCCGGTGCGGATGGTATCAAGGTAGGCGTTGGACCCGGTTCAATTTGCACGACAAGAATCGTGGCCGGAGTCGGCGTTCCGCAAGTAAGCGCCATCCTCGAGTGCGCCAGGGTGGCCCGCGCAAAGGGGATACCGATCATTGCCGACGGTGGAGTAAAGTACAGCGGTGACATCGTTAAGGCCTTGGCCGCCGGAGGTGACAGCGTGATGATCGGCAGCCTGTTTGCCGGAACCGACGAAAGTCCCGGTGAAACGATTCTTTACCAGGGCCGCAGCTACAAGGTTTACCGCGGAATGGGGTCTCTTGGCGCCATGCGCGAAGGAAGCAAGGACCGCTATTTTCAGGATGACGTGTTCGAACCCAAAAAGTTGGTGCCCGAAGGAATCGAAGGAAGGGTGCCCTACCGCGGGCCGATTTCCGATATAGTGCACCAACTGATCGGAGGGCTTCGCGCCGGCATGGGCTATCTCGGGTGCGCCACCCTGGGCGAGCTTCGCATGAAAACGAAAATGGTTCGGATCACGAGCGCCGGACTCCGTGAAAGCCATGTTCATGACGTCATCATCACTAAAGAAGCGCCCAACTACCAGGTGGATTTGAATTAAGCCCTCAGAGGGAGCCAAAGAACATGTCCGGCCAGTTACACCAGGAACGGGTACTGATCCTCGATTTCGGCTCCCAGACCACCCAGTTGATTGCCCGCCGAGTTAGGGAAAGCCACGTCTTCTGTGAGATCCATCCCTTCAATATGGGGCTGGAGGCGATCAAAAACTTCAAACCCAAGGGAATTATTCTCTCCGGAGGGCCATCGAGCGTGCATGACCAAGGCGCTCCTTTGGCCGATCCGCAAATATTCGAGCTCGGAATTCCCCTGCTTGGCATTTGCTACGGCATGCAACTGTTGGCTCACCAGCTTGCAGGGGCCGTCGAAAAGGCGAAAAGCCGTGAATACGGCCCCGCTACGATAGACATAGACACGCCTGGAGATATTTTTTACGGCATTGAAAAACACGGGGTGCGGGTCTGGATGAGTCACGGCGACCGAATCCTCAAGCTCCCGCCTTCTTTCAAGATAATGGCTCACAGCGATAATTCTCCCGCCGCTGCGATGGGCGACTCGAAGCGTCATCTCTACGGGGTGCAGTTTCATCCCGAAGTGGCGCACACGCCCTGCGGCAAGGACATTCTGGAAAATTTTCTCTTCCGCATCTGCCACTGCCGCCCGTCCTGGACCATGAAATCTTTCGTGGAATCGGCCATTGGCTCGATTCGCCAAAAAGTCGGCAACGATCAGGTAATCTGCGCTTTGAGCGGTGGCGTGGACTCCTCGGTGGTCGCGGTCCTTCTTCACAAGGCCATAGGTGAGCGGCTTCACTGTATTTTCGTAGATAACGGGCTTCTGCGAAAAGGCGAAGCCGAGACCGTTCAGAGAGTATTCCACGATCATTTCCAAATAAATCTCATTTACATCGACGCGTCCGCTGAGTTTCTCGATCGTTTGCGAGGAGTCTCCGACCCGGAACGCAAACGAAAGATAATCGGCAATCTTTTTATCGCGCTCTTCGAGCGGGAGGCTGCGCGAATCAGGGATGCCCGCTATTTGGCGCAAGGCACGCTCTACCCGGACGTGATCGAAAGCGTCTCATTCAAGGGCCCCTCAGCCACTATAAAGACCCACCACAATGTCGGCGGCTTGCCCGAAGGGATGAAGCTGGAGCTTATCGAACCGCTGCGGGAGCTTTTCAAGGACGAAGTGCGGCTGGTTGGAAGAGAACTCGCCCTTCCCGAGAGGATCATCATGCGGCATCCCTTCCCGGGTCCGGGCCTGGCGATCAGGATCATTGGAGAGCTGACCCCGGCAAACCTGGCGATTTTACGCGAGGCAGACGCCGTGATCCAGGAGGAAATCGAGGCCTCCGGCTGGTACGACCATGTATGGCAGTCCTTCGCCGTGCTGCTTCCGATCAGGTCGGTCGGGGTCATGGGCGATGAGCGCACCTATGAGCAGGTAATCGCCCTGAGAGCGGTGGAAAGCGTGGACGCCATGACTGCGGACTGGGCAAGACTTCCTTACGAGGTGCTGGCACGGATTTCAAACCGGATCATAAACGAAGTAAAAGGCGTAAACCGCGTCGTCTACGACATTTCATCAAAGCCGCCAAGTACGATTGAATGGGAATAGCATGTGTACACCGAAACCCACCGCTTCTACCGCTATCAACATAAGGCTCCAAAAGGCTGGGAAAGCTTCCGGGTAAAGTACCGGGAGACCGATCTTTGGATAAGGGCGAGGCTAAACCTCGAGCGGGAAGCGATGCAGGCAGTTCTAAGCTGTCGTCTTCAACTGGAGCAGTATATCGCCTCACATGGAAACTTCCTGCGATCCCTTGCGCCTCTCCCCGACGATCCTCTCGCACCTTCCCTGGTCAACCGGATGCTCAAGGCGGCGATTACCGCCGGGGTGGGGCCGATGGCGAGCGTGGCCGGCGCTATTGCACAGGAGGTCGGGGTCTCCCTTGAACCGTTTTCCGATTCGGTAATAGTTGAAAACGGAGGAGACTGCTACCTTCACTTGCAGCAGGAAACCACCGTAGGAATTTTCGCCGGGCCCGATTCGCCGTTCACCGGTAAAATAGCCATAAGACTTGGCCCCGATCGCTTCCCGGTCGGAATTTGTACTTCATCGGGAACAGTCGGCCACTCTTTGAGCTTTGGCAAAGCGGATGCCGTAACGATCATTTCCCATGACGCCGCCCTGGCGGACGCGGCTGCAACCCGGCTTGGCAACATGGTGAAAACCCAGGCCGATATTGACAAAGCCCTGGAGCTTGCTCCCCGGATTCCATCGATCGAAGCGGTCTTGATCCTGATTAAGGACAAAATGGGGATCTGGGGCAATATCGAACTACTTCCGATCTAGACCTAAACCCATCCGCTGCAAACCTCCAGGATTGAAAATACTTGTTTTCTCAGTGCTTATTGCTATAGTGACGCTTTCAATCCAGGCAGGGTCGAGGCGCGGCGTCTTACGCGCCGGCCCGGCAAACCATCGAGGATGGCATGCCAGGCGCGATAAAAATTGTCGTAATGTCCGACACCCACCTCAGCAAAGTAACGGACGAATTCAAAGCCTTGTGCTCCGAATTCTGCGATGACGCCGATATGGTGATTCATCTGGGGGATTGGGAAAGAGTCGAGATACTGAACTACCTGGAGCAGTATCCACTTGATGCCGTCGCCGGAAATATGGATGATTATTCGATTAAGCAGCGTCTTCCGGCCCGGAAGATCGTTAGGGCCGGTCCCTTTCGCCTGGGGATCACTCATGGGTGGGGATCACCCGTTGGAATCCGTGAGAGGCTCAAGCAGGAGTTCACCGGTGTTGACGCTATTTTTTTCGGGCATACTCATCAACCACTGATTTTGCGGGAAAACGGGTTGCTCTGGTTCAATCCGGGTTCCCTGTTGCTCGGGCGGAAAGCTTCCGGGAAAAGCATCGGGGTACTTAGAATCCTGGACAAGATCGAAGCCGAAATATTTCAGATCTAGGAGCGGTCGGGGTGCGCAATCTCTGGGCGCCATGGCGTATTGAATATATTCTTGGCAAGAAGCCGCCGGGCTGTATTTTCTGTCCGCAAAACCAGGGCCGGTCCGACGAGCAACTTCTTATCCTTTACCGGGGCAGCCTCGTAATGGTGATGATGAACAGGTTCCCTTACAACAACGGACATCTGCTCGTTTTTCCCAGGCGCCACACATCAAGTCTGGACGAACTAACCGCCGGCGAGGATCGTGACCTCATGGATTGGATCAAAAGGTCCACGCGCGCGCTGCAAAAGGTAATGCGCCCGGATGGATTCAATATTGGCATGAATCTCGGCCGAGAAGCCGGGGCAGGCTACGAGGAACATTTGCACTTTCATATCGTACCCAGGTGGCGAGGCGATACGAATTTCATGGCTGCTATCGCCGAAATACGTAGTATTCCTGAACACATACAGCAATCATATTCCAAACTTTTACCCTATTTCAGGAAGGAGAGCGCTGATGAGGTCCTTTAAGCTGCTCGTAACTCTGGTCATACTTTGTCTGATTGGCATTTTCATTTATCAGAACATGCAAACCTGGACACAACCTGTCAGCTTCAAGCTTAATCTTTACCTCTATCAGACAAATCCAAGTTTCGAGCTGTATTCGGTCATTTTGCTTTCTGCCCTGGTCGGATTTATTGTCGGCATAGCGCTCCTGTTAAAGCCTTATTTCAAAACTCGCCGCCTGCTCAAGCGCGAAAGGCATGAAAAAAAACAGGCAGAAGAGGAGTTCACCCTCAGGCTGGCCCGAGCCGAATCTCATGGCGAGGTATCTAACCAGGCCGACCATACAAATCAGGGGGCGGAGACCGAAAAAGAAGAGTGAAGCGGAACTGACATGTCTGATCCGAAAAAAGTGCTCACCGAAAATGACGGAGTTAAATGCAATATTTGTCCAGGTAGCCCCTTGGGGTAATCATCCAGCCGTTCCAGACATAGGTCCGGCTGTTTCCAACGATTACCACCGACTGCATGTCCACCTCTTCGACTGGGAGGCTTCCGATCGTGGTCACGCATTTCCACTGCCCTTCGCGCATTGCCCGGCGCACAATTGCCGCCGGAGTTTCGGGGGAACGATGGCGAAGAATGATCTGGCGGGCTTTTTCAAGCGAATCCGGCCTGCTCTTGCTGCGAGGATTATATATTGCGAGGACGAAATCAGCCTGGGCTGCGGCGGAGAGTCTTTTTTCAATGACCTCCCATGGAGTCAGATGATCGCTAAGGCTCACCGCAGCAAAATCGTGCATGAGGGGCGCTCCTAAAAGGGAAGCCGCTGCGTTGAAAGCAGGAATCCCGGGAATTACCCGCAGAAAAAAACCTGGCGGCCCATTCAAGTCTTTTCCATCCCACTCCAAAACATTGAGCCGTTTCTTTCGACAGATATCCAAAACCAGCCCGGCCATGCCATAAATCCCGGCATCGCCGCTGGAGATCAAAGCGACGTTTCGGCCGCACAAAGCATGCCCTATCGCCGCCTGGCAACGTTCCACCTCTTTTCGCATTCCGCTGGAAATGACGGTCTTGTTCTGCAAAAGGTCGGAAATGAGGTCCAGGTAGGTCTTATACCCCAGCGCGATTTCTGCTGACTCGAGCGCGTCGAGCGCTTCCCGGGCCATGTAAGAACTGTATCCCGGTCCAAGGCTGATTATGGAGAGCTTACCCTGGCGACCGCCAGGGTGCAGTTTCCCGCTTTCCGTTTGGGCACGAGCAATGCCTTCGTCCCTGCGCTCCAAAGGGCGCTTGCTTCGCATACGCTTTTCGCTCCTATATGCCGGGCAACCGTTTCCGACGGGTTCGGAACGGCAATGCCCTCTATCTCTTTGCGGGCATAAAAGTGAATCGGCCTGTCGAATGCTCTTGCCGCATCCAGAAGCCCGCGCTCGTTCGACTTAATATCCATGGTTGCGAAATGCTTTATCGAAAGAGGCGCAAGCCTGTTTTCCTTAAGCTTTTTCCCGATAAATCCAATGATTTCCTCCGAGGCGGTTCCCCTGTTGCAGCCGATTCCGATCACGAGGTTGGCAGGCCGAAGCTTGAGGCATCTTACACTTCGAGGGGAGAGTAATTCAGAAACCCATATACCGAGACCTGATCGAAGAACGCCTGGTTCCCCGTCTGCGTCGATCGCCCGCAGACCGTGATCCGTCGGCAGATGCTTTAACAGAAGCCCATCGGGATCGAATATCCACAGAGGCTCCTCGTCCAGGATTGCAGCCTGGATTCTGCTCAGCATTCCGCTGTTTTCTATCAGCAGGCCCGCACTTTTTGCGGCCAGGTCTATGGCGGGCTTGTCCTGGAGATCGGAAGCCGTAGTTATTACGGCCTGGCCGCCGGTGATCCGGGCAACCTTTCTCGCCAGTTCGTTGGCCCCGCCGATATGACCCGAAACAAGGCTTATCGCAAAGCGGCCATCCTGGTCCACAACGACAACCGCCGGGTCCACAGTCTTGTCTTCCAGCAGAGCGGAAACCATTCGGACAGCTATTCCGCAACTCATTATGCAGATGATCGAGTCACACTCGCGCCACGCTGATGGGAATACCTCGGATATATGCTGGAAAAAAGTCATCCCCGGCAAAGCGTAACGATAGTTGCAAAGACAAGCGCTGCCAGGGATTCGCGCGCTTATCCGGACCGCTAGTTCAGCGCCCTTCAGGGTCAGGGCGAAAATCGCCGTCTTCTGATTGCTCGGGTTTTGCGCCGTCCCTGAATTGATGATCGAACGTTTCGTCATAGAGCCTGGACCTTATGTTCTTTTTGCCTGACAGACCCTTTATCTTGAATACCTCGCCAATGAGGATGATCGCCTGGCGCTCGATTTTCTCGGTCCGCACCTTCCCGGCTATGTTCTCCAGGGTCCCCCGAATCAGTTTCTCGTCCGGCCAGCCTACCCTGTAGGCGACTATCGCGGGCGTATCAACCGCATAATGCACCTTCAGTTCCGCAACAACCTTTTCGATACGCTGAACGCTAAGGTAAATGACCATAGAGGCGCGGTGTGAAGCAAGGGCTTCTAATTTCTCCTTTCCCGGCACTGCAGTCCTGCCGCCGAGCCGGGTCAGGATCACAGTTTGACAGATCTCCGGAATAGTAAGTTCCTGTTTCATTGCCGCAGCGGCAGCAAAAGCAGCCGAGACCCCGGGCACCACCTCATGGGCAATCTTGTCACGGTCCAGAAGAGTCATTTGTTCATGGATCGCGCCATATAGGCTCGGGTCCCCGGTATGAAGCCGAACCACATGCTCTCCGGCCTCATACCCCTCCTTAAGCAGTGCATGTGTCTGTGCAAGCGTCAAAGAGGCGCTGTCATAGATCTTAACGTCTTTTCTGCAATAATGGAGCAGGGTCTTGGGAACGAGAGAGCCGGTATACACTACACGGTCGGCCTCCTGAAGAAAGCGCATCCCCTTTACCGTAATAAGCTCGGGGTCGCCGGGACCCGCGCCGACGAATCTGACAGGTTCTTTCATTTCATAATCCCCGCCTGGGAAATCTGTCCAATAATTTGCACATAAAAATGCGATATAGTAAATGATTTTCTTTTTCCCATCTCGGGGCAGACCTGTCAACATGTGACGCATATTTGACCAAGATTATTCGACTATTTCCGTATGACACACGGTTTTTCCTTTCCCCAACAATAGTTTTGAACTACAATTACTGCGCCAAAAAGAGAGTGCCTCGGAGTCGTTTCCACGTAACTCTTTTATTGCTGGTCGGGTTTGCACAGCTCGAATCCTCACATACGAATGTTGACTGATAAGCATTCGTTTGCCTTTGGAGCGTGTTGGCGTTATTTTGGGAAATCATCAAAAATTTCAGAGGTGTATATTCGTGGAAGCCAAGAAAGTTTTTTCGGGCGGAATCCGACCCCAAAATGCGGTTCGGATGCCTGGCGCACAACTTGATGCATTATTCCGGCTAATGCTCTAACAAGGAGTACCTACATGACGACAGTCCTGGAATTCAGACCGGACCAAGCCTCCTCACTGGCTGGAGAGGTGATGGCTCGGTCGGGTCAAAACCTTAATGCTTGTTATCAATGCCGGCGTTGCGCATCAGGGTGCCCGGTAGGTGAAGAGACCGGTTACGTGACCCCTGACCGCCTTATTCGGATGATCGTTCTCGGCAAAAGGGAAGCGGCCCTCGATAACCCTCTGGTTTGGAAGTGTGTCTCGTGCTTTACCTGCGGCACACGATGTCCCAATGACATCATGACTGCTAGGATAGTCGACACTCTAAAGAAAATGGCCAAAGAGGCTCATGTTCCTCCGTTGTCCCCCAGGGTGGCTGCCTTTCACGATAGTTTTGTCGCCGCCGCCAAGCGCGTGGGTAGATTGAATGAACTGGAGTTCATGGGGCGTTACGAATGGAAGAATACCTTAAGAAGTCTGGCGAAACTCAAGTTCACAGAAGTATTCGAGGAGCAAAAAAATCAAGCCGGATTGGGTCTGACCATGCTGCGGAAGGGGAGAATGCACTTTCGCATCCAGAAGATCAAGGGTAAACAGGAATTCAGGCGGCTAATCACGAAGGGCGGCGAGCGGGCGAGGGACCTCTCAAAGTCCCCGGCATCGCAGGAGTAGAACATGGAGCTAGCTTATTACCCCGGTTGCTCGCTGAAGGCATCCAGTGAGATTTACGATGTGCAGTGTAAACGGGTACTGTCGGCCATTGGGATCAACCTGCACGAACTCGATGACTGGAACTGCTGTGGAGCCACCTCGGCGAGCAAGATGGACGATTTTCTCGCCATCGCCATGCCGGCACGCAATTTGGGAATCGCGGATGCGTCGGAATACGCCGAGTTGGTCATTCCCTGTTCCGCCTGCTACAGTCGGATGCTGGTGGCCCAGAAGGTGCTTGAGTCCAACCGGAGCCTTTTGGACGAGATCAATGGAGAGTTGTCCAACAAGGTCATAGGAAGGACGAGGATTTTGAGCATTTTGGAGGCCATTCGGCCTGTGGTGAATTCCGGAGATTTGGCCCAAAGGGTCACCAGGAAGCTCGAAGGCCTGAAGCCAGCCTGCTATTACGGGTGTATGCAGACACGTTTTCCCTATGGAGTGACGGTGCCGGATGATGTGGAGAATCCGCAGGGCATGGAGACCATCCTGGAAACTCTGGGAGCAACCCCCCTGGACTGGAGCTATAAGACGGACTGCTGCGGGGCCTCTGCAGCGGTAAACGACAATGAGACCTCCATCACGCTCATGTCCAAGATCATGAAGGACGCTATTGCCCGGCAGGCCAACTGTTTTGTGACCACCTGCCCCTTGTGTCAGCTCAACTTGGACGCATATCAGGAAAAGGTCAGAACCACTTATGGCATTGCACAAAGCATGCCCGTTTATTTTATCACCGAGCTGATCGGGGTCGCCGTCGGGCTGCCACCCAAGGATCTGGGGGTGGATCGGCATTTCGTAGACGCTATGGTGTTGTTAAGGGAGTTGAACCTCTATGAATGAGCCATCCTCTGCAGGCAGTCGGAAGCGCGGGTCGGTGGTAATAGTTGGCGCGGGCATCGGCGGGATGCAGGCGGCCCTCGACCTTGCCGAGAGCGGTTTCAAAGTGCACATGGTCACAAAGGAATCGTCCATCGGCGGCACCATGGTCATGCTGGACAAGACCTTCCCCACCGGTGACTGCTCCATGTGCATGATCTCACCCAAACTGGTGGAGGTAGGCCGCCACCCGGATATCAATGTCATTACTCTCGCGGAGGTGATCTCTGTTGGCGGGGCAGCCGGAGATTTTGCTGTGAAGGTGAAACAGCACCCCCGGTACGTGGATAAGGACAAGTGCACAGGCTGCGGCATGTGCGAGGAGAAATGTCCAAAGAAGGTAATCAGCGAATACGAGCAGGGTCTGACAGTTCGCAAGGCCATCTTTTCGCTGTTTCCTCAGGCCTATCCGAACACCAGGGTCATAGATCGAGACAACTGCACTTATTTCCAGAAAGGCAAGTGCAGGATCTGCGAAAAAATCTGCCCGGCCAAGGCTGTCAATTTCAAAGAGACCGAGAAGGACATGGATCTTAATACCGGCGCCATCATCCTCTCTCCCGGCCTCAAGCGATACGATGCAAGGGTGCGGGGCGAACTGGGTTTCGGCCGCTGGCCCAACGTGGTGACTTCCATCCAGTTTGAACGCATCCTCTCCGCATCGGGACCTTACAAGGGTGTCATCAAGCGTCCAGGGGACGGGCAACACCCCCACAAGATCGCCTGGATCCAGTGCGTCGGTTCCCGCGATCCCCACAATGCAAACCCTTGGTGCTCCTCGGTGTGCTGCATGTACGCGACGAAGCAGGCGATCATCGCAAAAGAGCACGATCAGAACGTGGAGCCCACTATCTTTTTTATGGAGATGAGGGCCTTCGGCAAGGATTTCGACAAGTACGTGGCAAGGGCCCAGAATGAGTACGGGGTCCGTTACCGGCGTGCCATGGTTTCAATGATAAGGGAAGAACCCGGGACGGGCAAGCTGATCCTCAGATACTCTCAGGAAGATCAGGTGTTGGTAGACCAGACCTTCGACATGGTGGTGCTCTCTGTCGGGCTTCAACCGCACGACGATGCTGCTGAAATGGCTGAGATCTTCGGTATCCAGACTACGGAATACCTGTTCCCAAAGACCTCCGAATCTGCGCCGGTAGAGTCTTCTCGACCGGGCATCTATGTGACCGGCATCTACCAGGGTCCCAAGGATATCCCCGAGACCGTTGTCCAGGGAAGCGCTGTGGCAGGCAAAGCCATGGCCTTGCTGGCAGAGGCCCGGCGGACGGAGACATCGGTCAAAGTGCTGCCCCCGGAGCGCGATGTGTCGGGAGAAGAGCCCAGGATAGGCCTGTTCGTCTGCCACTGCGGCGTCAACATCGCTCAAACTATAGACGTGGACGCGGTCGTTAAGGCTTTCAAGGACTTTCCCAATGTGGCCCATGTGGAGAACATGCTCTATGCCTGCTCTCAGGACAATCAGGAGAGATTGAAGAGCCTTGTGAAGGATAAGAACCTCAACCGGGTGCTGGTGGCTTCCTGTACCCCTCGAACCCATTCGCCCCTCTTTCAGGAGACCATCCGGGACGCCGGCCTGAACAAGTACCTTTTCGAACTGGCCGACATCCGGGAACAGTGCTCTTGGTGCCACATGGGACAGAAGGAAAACGCCACGAAGAAAGCCATACAGATCGTCAAGATGAACCTGGCCAAAGTCAGAAACCTTCAACCGGTGCATACGGAATCGGTTGGGGTGACGCCTGCGGCATTGGTCATCGGGGGCGGCATTGCGGGAATGACCACGGCCATCGCCATTGCCGACCAGGGCTACGAGACCCATCTGGTGGAGAGGGAGGATTCGCTCGGAGGTCTTATCAGAGACCTGCGCAGGACTGCCGGCATAAGCGATGTTCAGGGCTTACTCAAGGATCGGATCGCTGTAGTCCAGGCACACCCCAGGATCACTGTCCACACCGGTGTGGAAGTGAAGAGCACGGACGGTTTTGTAGGCAATTTCAGGACAGCGCTCACCGATGGAACCGAGTTCGAACATGGCGTGGTTGTCGTCGCCATCGGTGGAGAAGAATATCACCCGAGTGAGTATCTCTACGGAGAAAATGACCGGGTTCTGACTCAGAGGGAACTCGAGCATCACCTCGAGGACGGCCGGGTTCTCTCGGGCGAGAGCTACGTGATGATCCAATGCGTTGGATCACGGGAAGAACCCCACAATTATTGCTCCAGGATCTGCTGTCAGGATGCCGTCAAGAACGCCATTGCCATAAAGGAGCGAGACCCCAGCAGCCCGGTCATCATCCTTTACAGGGACATCCGGACCTACGGCCTGAGAGAGGATCACTACAAGAAAGCGAGGGATCTGGGGGTCCTCTTTATCCACTATGAGCCGGAGAGAAAACCTCAGGTTGTGGCGGCGGGACAGAAAGTCCTGGTCAAGGCATTCGACGGCATGCTGAATGAAGAGGTCACCTTTGAGACCGACTATTTGGTATTGAGCACCGGCTTAAGGCCCCAGCCCGAAGCCGGTAATATTAGCCGTATGTACAAGCTGACCCTGAATCAGGATGGTTACTTTCTGGAGGCTCATGTCAAACTGCGCCCTGTTGACTTCCCCTCCGAAGGAATCTTCCTCTGCGGGTTGGCACATGCGCCGAAAAACCTGGATGAAACCATAGGCCAGGCATTGGCCGCCGCCGGCCGTGCGGGGGTCGTCCTCTCCCATGAGCGTCTGGGAGTTTCCGGCATTGTTTCCAAACACAACCGGGACATATGCATGTCGTGCCTGACCTGCCTCAGGCTCTGCCCGTTCGATTCGCCATACATCGCCGAGGACGGCAGGATCAGTCACAATGAGGTCAAATGCATGGGGTGCGGCATCTGCGCCAGCGTCTGTCCGGCCAAGGCCTTTCAGGTAAACTGTTTTCGGGATGATCAGATCGTGCCAATGATTGATGCCCTGACAGAGAGTGCATGAAGTGATTAGGAACATTTCAAAAGAGAGGATCATCGCATGACCGAAGACCATGCAATGGCTGCCAAGGAGGTCGTTAACATAGAAAAGGTGCACAAAACCCCACAGGGCTGGGAGCCGAATATTCTGGCCTTTGCCTGCCATTATTGTGCCTTTGCGGCAGCTGATCTGGCGGGGGTGATGAGGCTTTCTTACCCGACAAGTGTAAAGATAATTCGGCTTCCCTGCACGGGGAAACTGGATGCTTATTATGTGCTTCGGGCCCTGGAGCGGGGGGTCGATGGCGTTTTTGTGGCCGGGTGACTTCCCGGGCAATGCCATTTCCTGGAAGGAAATTCAAACGCCAAGAAGAGAATCCAATACCTCAAAGCCCTTGTTCCCAAGGTGGGAATCGATCCGAAACGCCTGGAGATGTATAACCTCTCGGCGGCCGAAGGACCGAGATGGGCTGAAATCTGTACGGAATTTACTGAAAGAATCAGGCACCTCGGTCCATCTCCCATCTGGCTGGCGGACCGCAAACGCGCCGGGAAGGAGTAACATGGCATGATTGTCGGCAAACAGAAGCCATATGAAGAAATTTGGGGCATGATCAAAGGATACCGGAAGATTCTCGTCTTCGGCTGCAACACTTGTGTTGCGGTCTGTCATGAGGGTGGCAACAAGGAAGCCGAAATCCTCGGGTCCATCCTGCGCATGAAGGCCAAACAAGAGGGAGTGGATATAGAGATCAAAGATGGTGGAATCGAGCGGCAGTGCGAACACGAATACTTTGAAAAGTCAGTCGGAGACATCGAAGGAGCTGATGCCATACTCTCCATAGCATGCGGTGCCGGGGTGCAGTTCCTGGGTGAGAAGTTTCCCGGCAAAACGGTCCTGCCCGGTCTTAATACGACCTTCATCGGGGTTGTGGACGCCCCAGGAGAATTCAGCGAGCGCTGCGTCATGTGCGGAGACTGCATTCTTCACCTCACAGGCGGCATCTGCCCCATCACCCGCTGTTCGAAGTCCCTCATGAATGGCCCCTGCGGTGGAAGCAACAAGGGCAGCTGTGAGATCAGCCCGGATATTCCCTGTGGATGGCATCTGATCCATGACCGTCTCAAGGCCCAGGGTCGCATAGATCTCATCCAGGCTTATATTCCTGCCAAGAACTGGGTCACTTCAAGGGACGGCGGACCGCGCAAGCAGGTACGGGAAGATATGAAGACGGAAAAGGAGACTGCCGCAAGCTAGGCAGCGTGATCTGAGCAGAGTCACTTTTATTTATGGTTACTCAGGGAGGAAGTCCGGGGATGAGTGAGTTGAAGTCCGCAAGCAATCTGGAAAAGGTTCTCAAGGCGGGGCATTTTGCCTTGACCGGAGAGTGCGGCCCCCCTAAAGGAGCCAATGTTGAGCATCTTAGGGAAAAAGGGTCCCATTTAGTAGGGATGGTCGACTGCGTAAATGTGACGGATAATCAGACAGCCGTCGTGCGTATGTCGAGTTGGGCGGCTTCATTGATCCTCATGCAGATGGGGCTTGAGCCCAATTTTCAGATGGTCTGCCGGGATCGCAACCGTCTGGCCATGCAAAGCGACATTTTGGGTGTCTACTCCCATGGTGTCCGAAATATGCTTTGCCTCTCGGGAGATCATCAAAAATTCGGGAACCACCCGGAGTCGAAGAATGTCTTCGACTTGGATTCTATGCAATTGATCAATCTGGTCAGGACAATGAGGGATGACGGCAAGTTCCTCAACGGTGAGGACATCGATGAGAGGCCGAAGCTTTTTATTGGTGCAGCCGCCAACCCGTTCGCTGAACCCTGTGAATTCAGAGTCCATCGTTTGGCCAAGAAAATTGCTGCAGGGGCCGATTTTATCCAGACTCAATGTATTTACAACATGGAAAGATTCCGGGAGTTCATGAAACAGGTCGTGGACATGGGCCTTCATGAAAAATGCTACATTCTGGCCGGTCTGACGCCCATGAAGACCCTCGGTATGGCGCGATACATGGCCAAATCTGTCCCCGGCATGGATGTGCCGGATTTCCTGATCAAGAGACTTGAGGGGGCAGGCAAAGGAAAGGTTGCAGAAGAGGGGATCAAAATAACCCTGGAGCAGATTGAGGAATTCAAGGAAATGGAGGGCATTGCAGGCATCCACCTCATGGCTATTGAATGGGAACACAAGGTTCCCGAGATCGCCGAACGGGCCGACCTGCTACCAAGACCCAAGGTTTAATGATTTCTAAGAGGGTGCCAAAAAGTCATTTCGCACCGAGGCGGCCAGCCATCGAATGGGAGGAAAAGGTACCCGAGATCCTGGAGCGTGCAGGCCTTTATCCACGGCCGAAAGTTGATCAGCTGACCAGCTTGAAACCCGTTTAGCAGTATCGGCATTTTCATCATTCCGGATACCCTCTGTGCGTCCGCGCATCTGGGGTATTTTTTTGTTTTCCCGCTCCGCTTGTTCAAAAGGAAACTTACTATACTGACCACCTGGACGGGGATTTGGCAAGTCTTATTTCCGGGTCCCCGAGTGCGTAAAGCTGCTCTCCTTTACTGTCCACTTATTGTTTCAGATTGTCGTATTTTAGTTTCAGTAGTAGCGCGGCAATCCTGCAATTGCTTCCAGCTGATTTTGTAAGTTATCAGCATCATTTATATTATATTTCATGCGCCTTCTCAGCCCGCTGGCACGCGAATTGCTCCTGTCCCCTCCCGGCAAATTTACTTCATCTACCGCAACATTTTGTGTTAGACTCCTCTTCGAGCGACAGTTTGCCAAGAGTTCAGCAATATCCATAATAATAAAACCAAAATTGCAACTAGAGTCTGTTACTGCGAAAAGACCCCGCTTTGCCTTGTTGCGGATTTTTTCGTAGGCTCGCTTGTGATTCGTGACAGCCCTGGACAGACCAGGCTATCAATCGTTTGCCGAAGTCGTGACAAGGAGAGCAGCAATGGCGAAGACCCTCGAATATCCAGTCATTTGGCTCCAAGGGGCTACCTGCACTGGGTGCCCTGTTTCAGTCCTCAACTCGGTAAGCCCCACCATTAAGAATTTGCTCATTGATGAAATCCTCCCCGGCAAACATGTGAGCCTGAAATTCCTGGCCACAGTGATGGCGGGCTCCGGGGAGCATGTCATCACAGCCATGGAAGACACACGGAAGCAGCATAAAGGTGGGTACATACTGGTGGCGGAAGGGGCGATACCCACCCGCGCCAATGGCAGGTACTGCAGCCTCGGCGAGAGGAACGGCGCTCTGGTTCCGATCACCGATAGAGCGGCGGAGCTTGGCGCTGACGCTCTGGCAGTAATTGCCCTGGGAACCTGCGCCGCCTACGGCGGCATCGCTGCCGCAGCCCCCAATGCTTCCCAATCGGTCAGCGTACCGGAGTTCTTCCGTTCGAAGGGGATCAATACCCCCCTGATAAATGTCCCAGGATGTCCCCCTCATCCCGATTGGTTCATGGGGACCGTGGCAAGTGTTTTGCTCACCGGATTACCCAAGTCCGAGGATTTGGATGAGTTCGGACGCCTCAAGGCGTTCTATGGCAATCTCATCCACGAGAATTGCCAGCGCAGGGCATACTATGATGAGAAAAAATTCGCCAAGAAGCTTAGCGATGAGGGGTGCCTTTACGAGCTAGGCTGTAAGGGGCCGGTAACTCACGCTGACTGTCCAAACAGGCTTTGGAACGGCGGCGCCAATTGGTGCGTAGGGTGCGGCGGAATGTGTATCGGCTGCACGAGCCCCGGCTTCCCCGACCTGGTCTCACCTATATATCAGAAGGCCCCGGACGTCAGTTTACCCAACATTGGCGCCAGCAAGTAGAGGAGGTTTGGACAAATGAGCCGTATTTTGTTAGACCCCGTTACTCGTATAGAAGGACACCTCAAGGTTGAAGCATACCTGGAGAATGGCACGGTAAAGGAGGCTAAGAGCACAGGTACTCTTTTCCGGGGCATTGAGCTTATTCTCCAGGGAAGGGACCCGCGTGACGCGCAGCACATAACTCAACGCATTTGCGGCGTATGTCCGACAAGTCACTCCATCGCCGCCACCTTCAACCTGGACAGTGCTTTCGGCATAGCTGACAGGATACCGGACAACGGCAGGATTCTCCGCAATCTGATCCTGGGCGCAGCTCACCTCTCAGATCACATTCTTCACTTTTATCACCTGGCCGCTTTGGACTACGTCGATGTGACGAAGGTAGCCGCATATGACGGCAAAGACAGCGCCTTGAACACCGTGAAGACGTTCATCGAACGCGGAGAGCTTGGGCCTTTCGTTCCCCGTTACGAGGGGGACTACCGCTTTTCTGCCAAAGTAGACCAGGAATTGGTCGGCCACTATGTGCAAGCGCTTACCGTCCGGCGCAAGGGTCAGGAGATGCTGGCTATTTTCGGAGGCAGGATTCCACACAACCCGGCGGTGGTTCCCGGTGGCGTTACCGAGGTGCCCACAGTGGACAAAATAACTTCATTCCTGTGGCGGCTCAACGAAATAAAAGATTTCATCGACAATGTCTATCTACCCGATGTCTTCACCGTCGCCAAGACCTATGGCGACTACTTCGAAATAGGGCGCGGCTGCGGCAACCTGCTCTCCTACGGCAACTACGACCTCGATGGAACCGACGCCGACTACCTAGGGAGAAATCGGCTGATGAAACAGGGAACGGTCTCTGCGGATCTGAAATGGCAGCCGGTTGATCCGGCCAAGATCGTCGAGTATGTTACTAATTCCTGGTATGAGGATTCCACCAACGGTCTCAAACCGGCCGAAGGAAAGACTGTGCCCACCGAGAATTGGGGTAAGGGCTACTCCTGGGTCAAGGCGCCGCGTTACGACGGCAAGGTTTACGAGGTCGGACCACTGGCCAGGGTATTGGCCAGCTACGTTTCCGGCCAGCCTGCAGTCAAAAACCTGGTGGATTCGGCTCTATCCGCTGCGGCAATCCAACCCCAGGCATTGTTTTCCGTTCTTGGAAGACACTTGGCGCGCGCTCTCTGCGCAAAAGTACTGGCCGATTCCATGGGGGATTGGTTACTCCAGCTAAAGCCTGGAGAACCGGTATATGTCCCTTACGAAATCCCCGATGAATCAAAGGGGATGGGACTCGTAGACGGCGGCCGGGGTGCCCTGGGCCATTGGATAGAGATCAAAAACAAGCGAATAAACCGCTACCAGTGCGTAGTCCCCAGCACCTGGAATATGTCGCCGATGGATGACCAGGGCCAGCCGGGACCTCTGGAACAGGCTCTTATTGGGACAAAGGTCAGGGATGAGGCTAATCCTTTTGAACTGGTGCGCATCGTTAGGTCCTTCGACCCCTGCCTCGCGTGCGCTATTCATGTGATGGAGCCTAAGGGGAGAACACTGACCAGGTTTCGCGTGGGGTAGCTCAAATGAGTAAAGGGCGCAGAGGAAGGGTGGTGGTTCTGGGAGTAGGCAACGAGCTGCTTAAGGATGAAGGGATTGGAGTGCACGTAGCTCGGGAATTGGCCGCACAGACCTTCAGCTTCCCGGTGGAAATCATCGAAGCCGGAACCGTCCCCGATTGCTGGCAGGGGGATGAGCCGGTTAGCAGACTGGTGGTGATAGATGCTGTCTACGGGGGCAGTGAGCCTGGAGCTATCTACAAGTTCAGCCCGCAAGACGTTGAGTTCGAAACCTGCCTGATGACCTCAATTCACCAGCTCAGCTTTGTGGATAGCCTTAAGTTAAGCGAGATTGCCGGCAACAAGCCTGAAAAAGTTGTCATCATCGGAGTTGAGCCAAAAGAGGTAGCATGGGGCATCGAGCTCTCGGAGAAACTCCGGGGCCGCATCTCTGATGTCGTTGAGATAATATTGAAAGAGATTACTCCAGACCAGGGAACTGGCTAGATGAGGGATGGACATGCTTATCAGTGAACAAAAACCTATGGAAGAGATCCTCTCGTACCTCAGCGGCGAAGAAAAGGTGTTCATTGTGGGCTGTAAGGGTTGTGCAGAGGGATGTCAAACCGGCGGCGAGCAACAGGCGATAGAGATGAAACTGAAGCTGGAGGGAGAAGGCAAAACAGTTACCGGTATCTCTCTCATTGACTTCGCCTGCAACGAGCAACTCACCAGAATGACCCTCCAGGCGCACGAGAGCAAGATCGTGGACTCCGACTCCCTGCTGATGCTCTGCTGCGGCATCGGCGTCCAGGCTGCGGCATCGGTAGTGGACAAGGTGGTCCACCCCGGCTGCAATACCGTTTCCCTTGGTGGTCGTCACGGGGAATGGCGGGACGGGGAACGCTGCCAGGAGTGCGGACAGTGTATGCTGGAATATACCGGCGGAATCTGCCCTATCGCCAGGTGTGCCAAGCAGATTCTCCATGGCCCGTGCGGCGGGTCGGTGGATGGGAAGTGCGAGGTCTCACGCGATTTACCCTGCGGCTGGCAACAGATCATTGACCAGCTCACCAGAATAGGCAAACTTGACCGGCTCACAGATGTAGTGCCGCCCAAAGACTGGGGCGTAAGTCTTACCGGCGGCCCTCCGACTCGCCCGATACAAAAGCAGTAAGGGAGGAGTGAATTGCCAACCGCCGCTATCAGGAAAGCACTGAGGAAATCCAGTCTTTTCGGAGACCTTAGCGATGAGGAGAGGGACAAGATTGCCCAATTCAGCCGTGAAATGACCTTCGAGACCGGCGATATCCTGTTCCGCGAGGGTGACTCGGCTGACAATATTTTCATCGTTCTTAAAGGAACGGCAGCAGTGGAGGTGGGACTTCTGGGCCGCCAAAGGCGCCGTTGCGCTACTATAGCCACGGCGTGCCGGGGGGAGTCCGTAGGATGGTCGGCGGGGATTGGTTCACAGAAATATCTTGCTTCGGCTTATGCAGTGGAAAAAACCGCAACCGTGGTTGTAGATCGACGCGCCGTCCACTCTCTCTTCGCTGATAATCCCGCTTCAGGGCTTCGCGTGATGGAGAAGCTGGTTGATCTTGCGCGTTCCCGGCTGTCCCGCACCACGGAGATACTGGCCAAAATGCTGTCGACGGCGTCACACGACCTGAAGGGTCCACTGGCTGCCATACAAAGTTTGCATCAGGTGATTCTAGGCGGCTATGCCGGGGAAATAAGCGAGCAACAGGAAAAATTGCTGACTAGAGCCGGGGAGAGGATCAAGGGGCTGGTATCCCAGATCGATGACATCTTTGACATAACCCACATCGACTCCCATGACATGCAACGGGAGGCAGTCTCTATTGCAGAGATAGCGAATAAGTCCCTTGAGAACGTGAGACCCCAGGCTGCCGGAAAGAACATTGACCTGGTGGCTGATTGGGACATGGAACCCCCGGTTGTCCCGGGAGAACACACCCGCTTGCAGCAGGCGCTGATCAATCTGCTCGGGAACGCAATCAAGTTCACACAGAGTGGTGGCAAGGTCACCGTGAGGATTACAGATGACAATGAGGGTCAAAAAATAGTTGTAGAGGTTATGGATAACGGGCCGGGGATCCCTGGAGAGGAGCTTCACAGGATCTTCGACGACTTCTATCGAGGAAATGATGCCCCGATAGGAGGGGGGGCCGGCGTAGGGTTATCAAACGCCAAAAGGATTATTGAGGCTCACGGTGGGCGCATATGGGCTGAAAGCCCCTACCCTGAATCCAAAAAAGGCGCCAAGTTTACCTTTACTTTGCCCAAGGGGACAGCTAAGCCCGACACTGGGAAAAAAGAGGAGATGTCCAGCCATGAAAGCAGGAACTAATCTTGAGAAAGTGCTGGAGAACAAGAGGTTCGCTGTTACTGCCGAGGTGGGCCCTCCCAAGGGAGCGGGAACTTCGGGAGTGTTGAAGAAGGGCGAAAGCCTAAAGAATTTTACTGACGCCATAAATGTAACCGACAATCAAACTGCTATAGTCAGGATGTGCAGCTTAGCCGGATGCACACTGCTTAAACGTGTGGGAGTGGATCCGGTGTTGCAGATGGTTGTCCGCGACCGCAACCGCATCGCCATACAAAGCGATATCCTGGGAGCAGTGGCGCTGGGCATAGGCAATATTCTCTGCCTGTCGGGAGATTACCAGTCCTTTGGCAACCACCCTACTGCCAAGGGAGTCTACGATCTGGATTCGATACAACTCATCGGCACATTGAAAAAAATGCGCGATGAGCGTAAATTCATCTGCGGCGAGGCTGTCAACGGAGAGCTCCCTGTCTTTATCGGAGCCGTCGAAAACCCTTTCGCAGACCCGTTTGAATATCGCGTGCTAAGGCTGGCGAGAAAGGTTAAGGCTGGCGTCGATTTCATCCAGACTCAGGCAGTGTTCGATGTTGCCAAGTTCACCAAGTGGATGAAGTCGATTAAAGACCATGGTCTCGACGAGCAGGTACACATTTTGGCTGGAATCATACCGGTGAAATCGGCTGGTATGGCCCGCTACATGAGAGACTACGTCTCAGGGGTTGCCGTCCCCGATGAGGTGGTCACCAGGTTGGAGCAGTCCACCGACGTTAAGCAAGAGGGATTGAAGATAAGCTTGGAGATCATTGAGCAGATTATGGAAATACCGGAGGTTCATGGAATCCATATAATGGCGGTGGGCTGGGAAGATATAGTACCAGTTATCGTGGAGCAAGCGGGCCTTTTGCCAAGACCTGAAGTCTAAGAGATGGGAGATAAGATGGAGCCGAAAGCAAAGATATTGCTCGTCGATGACGACCCGGATATCCTCGAGGCAATGAGTGTGGTGCTGACGACGCATGGTTATACTGTAGTCACCGCCAGGGATGGTCGGGAAGGGCTGACCAAGCTCAGGTCGGAAAAGCCTGACTTGATGGTCCTTGATCTGATGATGCCCAAGATGGATGGTTTTGCGGTATGTGAGGAGCTTCTGGACCCCAGATGGGCCAAACTCAGTAACATTCCTATAATCATACTGACATCGGTAAGGGAGGATGCCGGCCGTCGCCGCTACGAGCTGGGCACCGGTTTACAGCTAAGGGTCAGTGACTACATAGAGAAACCAGTCGATCCCGCTACTTTGCTGTCGAGAGTAGGGACTTACCTCAAGAAAAGCGGGTGATGGAGGTAAGCAGATCATCTCCTGTCGCCGCCCGGGGTTTGAAAACGAGTGTTCAAAACCTCTATGGCTTTATCGGGGTCATTGCCCGCAATGACTGCGGAAATGGAAGAAACCGCACAGCTCAGCGCCAGGATCGGGATGCCCCCATTTCGCAGGGCCGTCACAAAAGCATCAGCAATTCCATAGCGGTCGCCAAAATGCGGACCGTGCAGAAAAAGCACTGACACCGGGCCGCGACAAAAACTGTCTCGGCCCGGCAGATGTTTATTGAAAACCTGCCCTACCCTGTCACGCCGCTCTTCTCCCAGAGCGAACGAAAAGTGAATGCCCCCTGCCCCGGGGGCTGAGTTGGAAATCAGGAAAGGCAACTTGAAGCCCAATTCACCCATTTCTGACAAAAACGCTCCAAAACCGCTCATGTATTCGATCGGCAGAGAAACGTTCCACAAATCCAAACCTGTTTGGCGTGTAAAGCCATAAATAGTGATTATCTGCTCGCTGTATGAGCACTTCACCTCACTGAGCTGGTGTTCGTCCATTCGGCAGACAGCCTGCCATTCGCTATAAGACCCGCAGGCAGGAAAGGCGAAAGAATTAAAAAGTCTTTCCATCGCGGTTTCGAAATCCGACGAAGAGATGACAACCGTAACTGCCGAAGGCGAGCTGCCAAACCCATATGGTTTGATTGCCGCGGCGCCTAGGATCTTGATCACTGAACCTGTTATCTCAGGCCTCTGATTATGCGGAAATATAGATATTCTGGAAATATCGCTCGCTATTTCCGCTGTTTTACACTTGTCTGAACCGGCCGCCCCAAGCATATAGCCGGAAAAACTGGGTGCGCTCTTCGCACTCGCAGCCGTTATCGATTCCCCGAGCCCATTGTCGGCCACGTGGGTCAGCAGACCTAAATTTATCCGGCCGGCCGCCAGAGTCGAGCAAATGTTCCCCAGGAGGTCCGTTCCCCTTCGACATGATGAATAGAGGTAGGCCCGCTTTTCAATGACTTTGATGCCTCCAAGTCTGATCTCGGACATGAGGGCCTTCTGGTTCCTAGTCAACTAGCCTCTCTATGCTCTCGATGAGCACCTGAGCATCGACCGGCTTTGGAATATAATCTTCGGCCTCCGTGGCCATGCCGTCAGCGTGCGAGTAGGTGGTGGCAGGCACAGCTTCCCCTACGGCTGTAAGCAGAATTATTGGGATACCTTTCGTTGCCTTGTTCTTTTTCAGTTCCGCGCAAAGGACGTACCCATTCTTGCGGGGCATCATTACGTCCAGGACCAGGAGGTCCGGCCGCCTCTTCCGGATGGACTCCTCACCTTCGATACCATCGTAAGCCTTCCCCACTTCATAACCTTTGCTCTCAAGCATCATGCCGACAGTCTCAACCATATCCGGGTCATCATCGACTATCAAAACATACTTACCCATTTACAGCCTCCTGAGCTATGTTGGATAAAAGTTGGTAATTAGGGCCATAAGTTGTTTCCGCCCGGAAACCACTCTAAACTACCCGCCTGTGGGCAGGAGCACACGAAAAGTGGTTCCCAAACCGGGTCTGCTCTCAACCTGCACAGATCCACGATGTGATTCGACAATTTCCTTCACAATGGCAAGCCCAAGACCACTGCCTCTTACGTGCCTTGTTTTCTGGTCTTTGATCCGGTAGAACTTATCGAAAATTTTTGGAATCTCTTCCGGTTCGATACCTACCCCGGTATCGCTGACGCAGACCTCCAGAAAATCCCCGGTCGGAGCGAGCGATACAACTATTTCCCCGCCGTCGGGGGAATAATTGACAGCATTGCTGATCAGGTTTGAAAAAAGTTCCTCCACGCATCTGGGATCGGCCTCAATGAGAGGGATCTCTACCGGGATTTCGAGCCTCAACAAAATATTCTGGCCCTCCGCCCTGGGTTTCATCAGTTCGATGATATGATCGAGGACTTCAGCCAGATTGACAGGCTCCCGTTGCTGAAACCATTGACGGCTCTCGATTTTGGTCACATCCAGCAAGTCAGTGATGAGATCGAGCAAATCCTGAATCTTCAGTTGAGAACGACCCAGGAGCTCTTTTTGCTTATCCCCCAGTTCGCCGGCCAGCCCATCAAGCACGACAGCCAAAAGTTGTTTGATCGAGGCCAGGGGGGACCGCAGCTCGTGAGAAACTAACTGCACGAAATTGGACTTCATTTCATTGAGCTGTTTGTAAATGGTAACGTCTTTAAAGAGGGTTACAGTACCCAGGACCTGGTTGTCCAATCCGGGGATGGGAGCGGACACTGCATGGATATATTTATCCCCTCTGCAAAATTCTCGTGAAATGTGCCCAGCCTCTTCACAACATGAATCCACAATGGTTCTGAGATCTTTCTCCAGGCCCTCGGATGCAATGTCCTCCGGCAGAGCGGAGGGTTCCGGCAAAGATGCCGGGAACCCGAACAGGCTCATTAAAGCAGTATTGTGAAGCACTATCTCCAAATGGCGATTTGTGACAAGGACTCCATCCGCCATGCAGTTAGTAATCGACCTGATTCGGCTTTTTTCCACAGACAGGTCATAGAGGTTTTGGACCTGGGTCTCCTGTAGTTTACGGGCACAATGCTCCAGCGCCCGTTTCTCCAGTGCTCTTTTGATTATCAGGATCAGGTGGTCGGCTGCGAAAGGCTTGGTGATAAAATCGTATGCGCCTTTCCTCATTGCCTCTACCGCGGTAGCTACCGTACCATGGCCGGTGATAACTATAAGCGGCAAATCCGGATATTTGACCCTGACCTCCTCGATGACCTCAAAAGCGCCCATTACCGGCATCAGAAGATCGCAAAGAATCACGTCCGCAGATTCGGTCAAAAGTAAATCCAGCGCCTCCCGGCCGTTTTCAGCGGTCAGAACTTCATATCCTTCCGGCGCCAGAAGCCGGCGACAGCCCTCTCTTATCACCCTCTCGTCATCGACAACCAAAACTGTTTGCATGCTGCCACCCTCAAGGATCTCTGATTTTAACCGGCTGACCTCAGTTTCAACAGGAGAACTCAATTGTCTTTTCAGGACATTCCAAGGGCAACACGACGGTGAATACGGCGCCGCCCGAAGGAGCGTTCCTGACCGACATACTGCCGCCATGCTGCTGAATTATTCCGTATGCAACGGAAAGCCCGAGTCCTGTACCCTCCCCAGGCCCCTTAGTGGTAAAAAACGGCTCAAACACCTTGCTGATGATTTCAACCGGAATTCCCGGACCAGTATCCGCACATTCCATGATCACCTGCTCGGAAACCGGCTCGAACCTGCTGGTAACAGTTATCTTGCCTCTGCCGTTCATGGCCGTCCCCGCATTGATTAGGAAATTGATGAAGACCTGCTGAAGCTGGCCCGGATCGCCGATCATCGCGGGTATATCGGCCTGAAGGTCGAATACGAATTCAACATTGTGAAAAAGCGCCTGGTGAGTCAACAGTTCTGCCGAACGTCGAATGACGGAGTTTATATCGTAGTTAAATCTCTGATCCACTGACTGCCTGCTGAATTCCAGCAGACGCCCCACAATTTCTTTGCAGCGCATGGTTTGATTGATGATTTCCTGAAGATCCTCACCGCATTGTGGTTCCTGGGGAGCCAAATCCCTCATAAGTATATCGGCAAATATAAGGATGCCGGAAAGAGGGTTATTGATTTCGTGAGCTATGCCCGCTGCCAGTCTTCCGATGGAAGCGATCTTTTCGGCCTGCATCAACTGCATTCGGGTCTCTTCCAGCTCTTTGAGCATCCGCAAGCGTTCCCTTTGATCGGCAAATATGTTTACGGTCCCTATCTCCGAGCCGTTCTTTTCGATGATCGCCGCAGAGAAACTTACCGGGACCTCTTCACCATCTTTTCTGACCAGAGTTATCCGAGTAGAGGTGAGTTTACCGGGCGGGCCATACTCGCCGCTGCGCATTCGCCGCATATTCTCCGCTGCGAGTTCCGGGCCTATGATTTTATGCAGAGAACCCGGCCTGCTTATGACCTCATGGGCGCCGTATCCCAGAATCCGCTCGGCCGAATCATTGTAAATCAGGATGTTGCCTTCAAGATCGGCTACCACGATACCGTCCGCCGAACTCTTGATGATGTTGTTGAGAAAGCTGTTGGCGCTCAACAACTCCCGCTCCATTTGAATATGTTTGGTCAGGTCCTGGAAATACATACATGTAATAAAGCCCTTACCAAACTTGGCGACAACTATGCAGGTTTCAAATACGCGATCCTCCGGATTTGAGTTGGCGGCAGGCTGGATTGTACTGCAGAAGCGCACCTCCTGGTAATGATCCTTACCGACCTTCAGGGCCAGATCGCGTGCAATGCTCAGCAACTGGCGTGGAAGGAGCCCGCCGACGTCTTTTCCGACCAGATCATCTTTTTGATGATCGAATATTTCAGCCATCTTGGAATTGGCGTAAATTACCCGGTCGTTTTCATCAACCATCAGGATGCCTTCCTGGGTAATTTCCACAAGCATCCTGATCTTCTGTTCGGCTTCGGCGAGCGGGGTTATGTCTCTGAGGGCCATAAATCCCCCAATCACCCTGTTTTCCGGATCCGTAATCATGGAACAGTGCGCCGCCACGGGGAATTCTCTTCCCTCACGATCGTAAACGGTGCTCCGCAATCCGGCTACAGGCGTCCTCGTTTCCATCGCCCGCTTCAACAGGCAATCATCCGTACGGCAGAAAGGACTTCGGAGCACTTCGGCGCAACTCATGTGGTTGACCACCTCACTGCTGGCGTAGCCGGTGAGTTTCTCAAGGTGCTCGTTCATATAAGTGATCGTCAAATCCGTATCCACGATGAAAAAGGGCATCGGGAAATGGTCGATTACACTGGCAAATATATGGTCCCGCACCATGTCTCCCAACCCCAGGGCAACTGATAAGGCGGGTCGCAGCACGAACACACATCCCGCCGGGTTGCCATCCCTGTCATCTACCAGTTGCCCGGATAGTAAAAAAGGCAGCCAGTAACCCGCCTTATTCCTGACATGAACCTTATACTCATCCAGGGTCCAACTGATACACTCCTCGACCAGAGATTGCTCTCCATTTTGAGCGCTGCGCAAAACATCGGAACATACCAGGGGGCTTCCGCCGCTTAATGTACAGCCTGTATAAGCTTGCGCAGCGTCATTGAGAAACAGGATAGACGAGTGCATATCCGTAACTATCACGGGATCGGGGAAACGGCTGAAGCAGGCGCGGAAGAACCTCAAATCCGGCAGGCCGGAGCTGTTTCCGGTTAAGAGGCGCCGGTCGGTTTTAGCAGTTTCAACAGCTTCGGAACCCATCTTCCTAGTCCTCTCTGACTGAATACTTTTTGTAGCTCAGGGCCTTAACGACAGGCGCCTGGGAAAGTGGATAAGTCGAGATTAAGACAGAAGTAAAAATGAATCCGGTTTAACACACCTTTTATACAGCAAAACTCAGGGTAAACAAAGTTCAATATGGCTGCGCTTGCAAATAGGCGGAGAGCTGGGATAGGCTCCGAAGGGTTGTCTGTAAAATAGAATGGCGCGTGGGTGAACTCTTCCCGCGAGTCGGATTTATTGTGACCACGTCCAACATGGTCTACCATACCTCACGGGGCGTGGGGTACTTGCATTTGGCCTTGGCTTTTCCCAATCTCGACGCTCTGCGAGGTGTGGAGTTTTCGCCTGAGTGCCATCCGACACGCCGGGGCGGGGGAACGAGACCGTGAACTGCGGGGAAAGAGGTCTGTCCAGAAATTGCAAAAACCTGTCTCATTGACCTATCACTTGCATGTTCGATTGCGAAATTGTGTGATTGTGCGGGCTTTGGGGTTGTTCAAGAAGTTTTTTCGCACAGAATCCGACCCGAAAATGCCGTTCGGATGCATTGCGCACAACTTGATGTATTATTCCGGTTTAATAGAAAACCGGTGGCCACAGAGATTGCCCGGAGCAAGCGATTGTGATATGGACACGCTGCCATGCAGTCGTCCATGATCGTTATCGGCGTTGACGCGATATGGCAGTCCGTGAAATGAACCGCCGTCTCCTGGGTCAACCTGTACATGGAAATCGGATCGAACTTTCTGACATCCCCATCTGGAACATCCCGGCCCCAAGGTAGTGATATGCTGGCGCTGGTGGTGGTGCTGGCGATGAGCGTGGCGTTCGCCGCCCACCTGTTTAGCCTCAGCTGGCCAGACCCACGCTGGCACTGGACCGTCCTGGATCATGACCGCAACGGTCATTACGAGTACGGTCTGAACATGGGCCTGGCGTTACGCGAGGGCAATCTGCCGCAATTCTTTGCTCACCTGGAGGAGGGAAAGGTCTGGCCGCCGGTGCACGGCCTGCTTGTTGCTGCCGTGGTTGTAGCCGCCGGACCGGACCATCGGTTTGCGGTGCTCCCCAGCCTGGCCGGCTGGATCATGACCGTCGTTTTCGGGTGCCTCGCAGCCAGAAGGCTCTTGCCCAACCCCGGCGGGGGCATCCTGGCAATGGCGCTGGCCGCAATATTCATAGCCGCCAGCCCGGCACATCGCATATACGCCACCGACGTTATGCTCGAGAGCCTTGGGGCCGGCCTGACGATGCTGACACTCTACCTGTACCTGCGGACGATCCAGACCCCGGGTGTTCGGTGGCAGTACACGGCGCTGGCTGTCACGATGACCGTCCTGTTCTTCGAGAAGTACAATTATTGGGCCCTCGTGGTCCTGGCCCTGTTGGGCGACCAGTTCATCTGCGAATGGCCCCGCAATCTCGGCTGGCTGCGAACCATGGGCAACTGGCCGTGGCGCGCGTGGCTGAAACGCCAGTGGTATGAACCGCTGAATTACCTGTTCGCAGGCTTGATGGGCGCTGTCATTGCGCTCGAAATACACGGCCCTGCGTCTATTGAACTCCTGGGACGTCAAGTATCCCTCTATCCACCGTATAACCTGACGACGATGGCGTACGCCATTTTTCTCATACGCGTGCTCCGGGCGATGTTTAAACGCCGGCCGGCCATCATGGCCTGGCTGGGTGTCCCGGGCCGCCGGTTGTTGTGGGGTCTGCTGGCGCCGATTGCGGCCTCGTTCCTGCTGCCCCATCGTTTGTCGATATTCCTCTGGTATACCGGCCCGCTGAATGGACCCGCGGCCGCCCCGCTGCCGTTGGACAAGGCATTCGGTTTCTATGTCCAGTCGCTCATTCATGAATACCACCCTGCGGCGTGGTGCCTGGTGCTGGTCGTGGTGCTTGCGACGGTCGCGGTATTACTGCACAGACATTTGCATCGTGGCTGGTTGGCGGTCGCGCTTCTGGCAGGACTCAGCATGGTGCTGGTGACGGTGCACCCCAATCAGCAGACCCGGTTCCTGCATTCGTGGTTGCCGGCCATGTGGGTCCTGGCTGGAGCGGGTGCAGGCGCCCTGCTCTACCAGAAGTCGCTCGATGGGCTCGGACGGGTCCGCCCGGTACTGGCGGCGGCAGTAGTCATCGCCGTACTCATAGCGATAGGTCCCGCCTGGCGTGGACCAGGATCTGCAGTCGGTTGCTGCGCCCCCTGCTCCCCGAGCACACTGGACATCTCCGATGCTTACCTGCCGTACCTCAAAGACGCGAACCGCACTGCCGTTTTTATAGCCGAGGGTGAGACGTTCGCCAAGTGGACCTATCGCGAGCGCTTCCCCGGCAGCCGGGGCATCGAGGACACCACTTGGTGGGTGCGATTAACGCCCCCCGGCGACGTTCCGGGGCAACTGCCTGCGTGGCTGGCAGCCAAAGGTGTGGATTCGGTAGTAGTCATCGAATTTTCGCCTGAGTCCCCTCACTATCGCCCCGGCCTCGAGCAGCAGGTCACAGCTGCCGTCGCCGCCGTGATGCCGCAACAATCGGACTTCACGCTTTCTCACCGCTCTTACCTGGACCGCCATGGGTGCATTGTCACGCTCTGGCAGTGTCGTTGAACTCCATCCGGCGCACTCTTCGTCGGCTTTATAATTAGCATGCCGGCTGCTTGCAATGCCGGCCCCGATACCTGTACTGGGGTCTTGTTTCAAGAGTGCGGCGCAACAGGATACGAGATATTTGCGATAACATTGAACATCAGCTCTACCAGGGAAATACCGGCCTGGAAGAGATTGTCCATGGCATCTTATTCGCCTGAGCCCCACCCAACACTATGGGGCGGGAAAACGAGCTCATCAACTTCGGGGAAGGAAGTGTGTCTGGAATTGCAAAAACCAGTCTCATTGGCATATCCTCGTATGATAGACTTATATAATACCCTGCTCGATAAAAAATGCTTCTGACATGATAAGAGTGGCGACCGTGCGCGCAGCCATGCAGAACGCACAGACATTAAACGTGGTGCGTTTGAAGGCAAGCCAAATGTTAAGCGCATCAGAAAGTGAAGCTACAATGGTGTAAG
>Ga0187849_1000506_pt1 | contig 52138 bp, 41 predicted proteins | sample June2016WEW_4_10_2_FD_132412 | JGI IMG/M metagenome (GOLD analysis project Ga0187849, IMG submission 132412) | Peatland microbial communities from SPRUCE experiment site at the Marcell Experimental Forest, Minnesota, USA - June2016WEW_4_100 | ecosystem: Environmental > Terrestrial > Soil >... | reverse complement strand
GCTCATTTAGGAGTGGCCAAATGGCCCTGAACTTCTGCGTCAGCGCGGCAATAGCACTCATGTGTGGCTATCATACCACGATTCCCCGAAGTTGATACCTTTATTTATTTACGCCGCCTTACGGGTTCCTCACCCTGAAGTACTTCGCCGGGCCGCTAATTGAGTTCGTGGATGGGTTAGCCGTGCCCACGGCCGTCCAGTTGGCGGCGCTCCCGAGCGCAGTGCTGGACCATAGAGTCCCGCCTGTTGGCGCCCAGGAGATGATGATGTTGCCTGCAGACACCGTGAACGACAGTTTGGCCGGAGTCTTCGGAGGCGACCAAACGTACTTCGGATTATAGTCCGCATAGTGCACCGTGTTCAAGTAAGTCAACCTGCTGTAATCCGTGATCGGCCAGGCGGCGCTCGCGTCGTTGTTGTGCGCCGTGGTGCCGAGCCCCACATACACGGTGGACGGCAGAGGCGTCGCGTCGCCGTTGGTCGACGGGTCAGCCACTGCGTTGGTAATCCAGTTCTGACCATCCGTTGACCAAGCTGCTATGACCAGACTGCTGCTGGCGCCGTGGGGAGTGGCACGGATGAGGCGCACCCAGGCGTTCGGGTAGGCTGGCGGATTGGTCAGCGTCGCCCCAGGGCCGTAGTCCCAATCAACCGAGGGCAGCGCCACCCCCCAGCGGGAGATGCATTCGATCGAGTTGGCGCCCATGCCGCTGCCGTCCGGCGCCGCAATGCCGTCTAAGGTCACCGGTTCGTTGAGGATGCTCCACTCGCGGCTGTTCGACGATAGGCCATCGCGGACCATCAGTCCGCCCTTGGCACTGTTGGCGGTGTGTCCCTGGTTCTCCTGCCGCACCACCACGTCGAAGTCGCCCGTGATGGATTGATACAGGAAGTTGCAGCCGTCATCGGTGCCCCAAATGTCGCTGCCTTCACATTCCACTGTGAAAGCGTTGGTGTTGTCCACCCACAACAAACTCGGGACGGCCGGATCGGTGGCGACCTGATACCCGAGGTCCCGAGTGGTCAGCGGGCAAAGCCCCGCAGTGGCTATGCCGCCAGCTCCGGTGAGCGCCGTTCCCCAACCGTCTTTGGCCCCCGATACCGAGACCGTCAGCGGCAGCGTCGGCGTGCCCGTGACCGCCAATAGAACGTTCTGGTAAGCGAAGGCTGCCGCCGGCACGGCCAGCGTACCCGAATAGTCGTTGGTGTAAACGGTCACTCTGGTGACCGTCATGCCGGAGATCGAGTAGTGTGCATTGATCAACGACGTCGGATCCATCGCCTTGTTGAACTTGATCGAGACGAACTGCGCGTTCGGGGCGTAGAAGGAGTCATTGCCGTTGGTGAAGTAGCTGGCAGAAACGACGGCCGTCGCCGTCGTCGTGTTGGTTACCGTCAGAAGGGCCGTAATGCTGTTACTCCAGGCCGGGTTGTTCGAGGCATCCGCATAGCCGAGCGCACGGGCCTTGCAAACGACCTGGGTGTCCCACGGCGCAGGATAGAACGTCAAGTTGCTCGTGGTGGCTCCCGCGATGTCTTGGCCGTTGGCCTGCCACTGGTAGAAGATTGCCGCGTTGGTGCCCCAATTGTTCGGGTTGCCGGTGCCGCCCACGACCACCTGGCTGTCCGAAATCGCCTGTGCCGTAAAACCAACGGGCTCGAACGCGCCGGTCGTGGTGGCGCCCGCGGGCTGCTGGATGAAGTCCATGAACGTGGCTTTAGGCACGTAAATGCCGATGACGTTGCCGGTGAGCGTCGTGTCGGTGCCGTTGGCCGGATCGGGATCCCAAAACTGCTTCCAGGTCACCTCAACGTGAGCCCCGGCCCAACTGTTGACTTGGTCGGCTTCAAGATAGTACTTCTTGCCCGCGGTGAGAGTGATGCCGTTGGCAAAAGGCGCGGTCGTGCCGCCCTGGGGAATCCACTGGTCGGAACGGTTGCCCGGGTCGGATGTCCAGTGCCAGGGGGCGTCGTAGTTGTAGCCCGGGTCCTGGGCGATCATGCGTTTGTTGTTCGGATCGTCGTCCGTGCTCAGGAACAGGTCTCCAAAGAAGTCGCCGCAGACGAAAAACACATAGTTGGTTGTGGTCGCCGGCACCACGTAGCCCGACACACGGGCAACCTCGGGGGTGTCCTCCATACCGTTGTCCACCCGGGTCTCGAATGCGGGCACGGCGGCCCCCATATTGGGCACCCCCAAAGTATTCGCATTGAGCCCATCGAAGTTCTCGCCCGTCCATTGCCCAACGTTGGCGAACCCCGGCTCGAAAACACCGGTCACCACGGTGAGCGCCGCCTCAGCGCTGGGGACAGAATTGACATTGTTGCGAATGGTAACTGTATATTGCGCACCGTTGGCACCTAAGGTTAAGGGTGGCGTGGTGTAGCTGGCCCCGGTCGCCCCGAGGATGATAACGTTATTTGAGTACCACTGGAAGGTCGGCGCCGGACCGGACACCTGCACTGCGAAAGTAGCCGACGCGCCCGCAGGTGCGGACGCGGGCTGGGGCTGGCCGGTGATGGCTACCGGCACACTACTGGTCCCAAAACCAGCCGATGAGGCAATCTGCAGCGCCGGTATGCCCACCTCCTTGCCCACCCCGTCGTTTGCCCAGGTCGCCCAAACAGTAATCGCGCCGTTCACCGGTGTCACTCCGGTCCACGTGACGTAATTCCCGGGATGTGCCTGGGTGAGGTCGGTACTCGTCGCATCAATAAACCCCGTGGCATCATCGAAAACCTCTGGCTGCGCCCAGTAGTTCGTCTCAGTGCCTATACTCACGTACACATCCGACGGCCCACCGTCCACGTTGCCGTACAAGTAAACGTCATAAGAGCCAGCGGCCAGGTTCGTCAAGGTTAGGTCCATGGATGAAACGATACCATGTCGATTCTCGTCCTTGATGATGCCTTCCATCAGGATATCGTTCGGGGTGGCGATGGGGCCGCTCGTGCACCAGCAGTCGTTCGCGGTAACGCTAAGCTGCACAGGCGTCACATTGCCCGCGCTATCGAGCAAACCACTCCAAGTGGCGCTGCCTCCTTGACTGGCCTCGCCCCAGCCGGGAGTGCTCATGTTATTCCAATTGGTCTGCGGAACAACTCCTGCCAAGTCGCCGGGATTCAAGACCGGCGCTGGCCATCCACCGCCCAGAAAGTGCGCGCCGATCGACGTCGACGCCGCATAAGTTGAGCTGGACAGGAGCAGCGCCAATGCTGCCAAGAGCGCTGGTTTAATCTTCATAGGTGTGGTTATTGGTGGTTTAGTTACATTCTTCATAGGCGTAGTTAGTTGAACTAATACAGTTTGGAGTATGAATCCGCACGATCACGACGAAGACCACGGGGCGGCGTGAAACGGCATTGGACCACTTGGGGCCGGGGTTCATTGCAGTTGCTCTTCCCGAATTCACGTTGGGTTCTCACGTTAACGCACTATTCGAAACGTCGCGATGGTGGCAGGCGTGGCGGCATCTGTCTTGGCCTATTGGGCGGTTTGTGTTGGTCTTTTGGGCGAATCCGTGGTGGGCCTTTCGCCCAATAACCCACATGATATTGCCTGCCAGACCAAGACAGGCGATGAGCGAAGAGCCATACTAAAGGGCGAAGAATATAACGCCCAAGAACAAACTTGAAATGCGAATATGAAAGAAATCGCCACACGAAGCGAAGGGCGGGGCGGAAAGCGCACCCGAAACCATGACGCCGGAGAAGCCGGCCAAGGATTCACCCTCATCGAATTGTTGGTCGTTATCGCCATCATTGCCATTCTCGCCGCACTCTTGCTGCCAGCATTGGCCACGGTCAAAAAGAAGGCCAAGCGGACGCAATGCGCCAGCAACCAACATCAGATAGGCTTGGGTTGGTTGATGTATGTTGATGATAACAGGCAGACGTACCCTGCCATGAGGGGCTGGGGGGCGGCGGGCGGCCAGCAGGGAAACTATACGGTCAGTGCCGGTGTCGCCGAATCTTTCGGCGTGACGAATACTTACGAAACCCGGCCTCTGAACAGATATGTTCCGGCGGCTTCAGCGTGGCGGTGCCCCGCCGACGCAGGCGACGCAAACTACGCGTGCTCAAATTGCTTCAGCGGCTACGGGAACAGTTATGTGACGCAGCATGACATGGATTCATGGCGGGTGCAGCACGTGACGGCCGATACCGATCCGACCTGGTCAGGAGGAGCAGTCCCCATCAACGCCAATCAGGTCGCCCGAAGCCCGGCCAATAAAATCATCCAGGGTGACTGGGAATGGGAGAATAATAACTATAACGTCAATAATCCGGAAACCTGGTGGCACAATTACAAGGGGCAGCGACGGCAGAACATGCTTTTCGGGGACGGCCATGTCGTATTTTACCAATTCCCGAACCAGATGGTTAACTGGGTCGAGAGTCCGCCGCCTGACCTCAAGTGGCTGTGGTGGTAGGGGCTTGCGCAAAAGACCAATACGAATCGCCCACTAGACCAAGACGCAATCCACCACGCCCGCCATAATGAAGCCTTAATATGGGTTCAGGAAAAAACAGTGCCATGGGTTATGCCGTTGCCGGAAGTGCAGGCGAGAGACCGTGACCGGGCTCGATTGGGCGGTTGTGGCCTTGGTCATTGTCCTCTCGATTGCCGCGGGAACCGCTGTCTGCCGGCTGGCGTCCCGGAACGGAGCGATCAGCTATTTTACCGGGGACCGAAATCTCCCGTGGTGGGCGATTGCCATTTCCAACACCGCCACCTACCAATCGGGCAGCGGGGCGTTTGTGATGCTCATGCTCGCCTATGGTTTGGCCGCCAATTGGCTTTGGTGGTCCTCTTGGGTCATCTGGATGCCTCTGGTCGCCATCATCTGGGCGCCGATGTGGCGGCGCATGCGCATCATGACGACCGCGGAGCTGATTACGCTGCGCTACGGCGGCCGCCCGGCGGTGGTGGCTCGAAAAATCTACGCGGTGGTTTCCTGTTTTGGGTTTTCCGTGCTGCTGATCGCGTATATCACCGGGTTTTTCGCCAAGACGATCGCGCCGCTCGTGCAAATGTCCGAGTTGCAAATCCTGCTGATCTTTGGCGGCACAACCGCCCTCTACACGATGTTCGGCGGGCTGCTTGGGGTGGTGGTGACAGAGATTCTGCATTTCGCCATTCTCATGGCGGGCTGCACCGCCTTCATGTTTATGGCTGTGTCCCAGCATGGCGGATGGACGCGCATCCTGGCGCACATTGCGGCGATTCGCCCGGAAGCTTTGGCGCAAAATCCGCCGGTGCAGGCGGCTGCTCCGGACAACTCGATCGGGCTGCTCACCATTCTGATTCTGGCTTTGCAAGGCCTGTTCTTCGCCGGTTCGCCCACCGCCGGCGAAGGCTCGACCGCCCAGCGTTTTATGGCGGCTCGCAACGAGGCGCACGCCATGGCCGGACAATTGTTCAACTGTTTTCTGGCGCTCACCTTGCGCATCCTGCCGCTGATCGGAATTGGTTTGGTGGCCCTTTCGATGTTCTGGCCGGCCAGCCTGGCGCAAATAACACCGCCACCCAATGGCATGACCGTCATGCAAGACCCGGTCGCGGCCTGGGCGGAGGTGATCAAACACTGTCGCTTGCCCAACGGCTTCGTCGGACTGCTGATCGCGATCGAAGCCGCCGCCTACACTTCCACTTTGAGCGCGTTGCTCAATTGGGGGGGCAGTTTCGTCATCAACGATCTCTATCGTCCGCTGGACCCGAAGGCCACGGTGAGACGCGAGATCTGGGTCAGCCGCCTGACCACGCTGGTGCTGTTTGGGGCCGCCAGCCTGGTGGCGGTTCTGTTCGTGAAGCAAATGGTGAGCTGGTTTATGTTCATCAACTCGGCCATGGTCATTTTTCTGCTGCCCCTTTGCTGCTTTCGTTTCTTCTGGTGGCGGTTCAATGTCTGGGGCGAACTGGCAGCGACGGTCCTGGGGCTGCCGCTCTCGATATGGGTCTGGTTCGGCCTGGATTTTCAGGATGCGAGCCGGCATCCGTGGTGGCAGGGGCTGGCCCTGCTCTTTGGACTCAGTTTCGCGGTGCTCCTGCTGGTGACGTGGTTGACGCCGCCCGAGTCTCCCGAGACCCTGACCGGTTTTTTTGAGCGCTGTCGGCCGCCGGGTTTCTGGGGGCAATTCCGCGCGCAGGCGGGCTTGAAGGGAGCGGAGGCGGTTTCACCCAAGCGGTTGGTGGCCAACTCGCTCCTGGGCGTCCTGGCCTGTCTGGGCCTGGTGCTGGCGACCAACGCCATTTTTGTAGGTGATTGGCCTCGCGCGCTGGGGGCCGCAGTCTCAGCCGCGCTGGCCGGGGCCTGGCTGGTGCGCCGAGCCCTGGGGCCTCCCATGGCGAATCCATTATGACTATGATTAAGAGATTAGCAGTCGCGGGGGGGGCGCCGGTGCGGACCAAGCCCTTCCCGGCTTGGCCGGTGTTTGGCGAGGCAGAAGAGCGTGGACTTTTGCGCGCGTTGCGCAGCGGCAAATGGGGCCGGCTCGAGGGGGACGAGGTGGCCATGTTCGAGCGTCGATTTGGAGAGTACCAGCAGGCCCGGCACGCGATCGCGGTCGTCAACGGCACCGTATCTCTTCGCATCGCACTACTGGCTGCCGGCATTCAGGCCGGCGATGAGGTCATCGTCCCTCCCTACACCTTCCTGGCGACGGCCACGGCAGTGGTGGAGGCCAACGCCACGCCGGTTTTCGCCGACATCCAGCCGGAAACCTTCAACCTCGATCCGGCCGCGGTCGAGGCCGTGATCACCGCGCGTACTCGGGCGATCGTCCCAGTGCACTTCGCGGGTTTGCCCGTCGAAATGGAAGTCCTGAAAGCGATTGCGGGGCGCCATGACCTGATCCTCATCGAGGATGCAGCTCACGCTCACGGGGCCGAGTACCGGGGGCAGCGCGTCGGGGCCATTGGCCGGCTGGGTTCGTTCTCGTTCCAATCCACCAAGAATCTGACCAGCGGGGAGGGCGGCATGATTCTGACCAACGAGGAGGAGCTGGCTGCCCGGTGCCGGTCGATTCACAATTGCGGTCGCATCCTGGGGGGGGCCTGGTACGAGCACCATCTGATGGGGGGCAACTACCGGCTCAGCGAATTTCAGGGGGCGATGCTCAACGCGCAGTTTGATCGTTTTGATGCGCAGGCGGAAATCCGCGAGCGGAACGGGAAATACCTGGCCGAGCGGCTGGCGCGGGTCCCGGGGATCAGGCCGCAAGTTCGGGGTTCGCACTGCACCCGGCATGGTTATCACTTGTTCGCCTTTCGCCTGAAGCCGGCCGTTTTGGGGATTTCTCGGGAATCGTTTCTGGGGGCGCTGGCGGCCGAGGGCATCCCATGCAGTGGCGGCTATGTTATGCCGCTCTACCGGCAGCCGCTGTTCGCGAACCTGGCGTTCGGGCCCTATCGCGGGTACGAGTCGGCACGGCCGGCATTGGATTATCGCCAAACCCACTGTCCGCGCTGCGAGGCGGTCTGTTCAAGGGAGGGTGCCTGGCTTGAGCAGCGGCTTCTGCTGGGTCCGCAGGCGGATATGGACGACATCGTTGCGGCCTTCGAGAAGGTCGTTGAGAACCGGAGCCAACTCGCGCCCGTGGAGCCGGTGGCGATATGATCTCCTCAGGACAGATGCTGGCTGGAACTGCGCAAGCAGATATCACCCCTGAACCGGGCATCGAGTTGTGCGGGTTCGCGGTGCGGCCCCAACCCTCGGCGAGCGTGCTTGACCGGCTCGCCATTCGGGCCTTGTACCTCGAGGACGGCCCGGAGCGGTTCCTATGGTTGCATGCGGATCTGCTCGCTCTGGATCAGCAACTGGTGGCCCGCATCCGGAAGCGAGTCGAGGTTGAAGCCGGGATTGCCGCAGGCCGGCTGATGGTTTCAGCCACGCATACACACAGCGGGCCTGGAACGATCCGCCTCATAGGGTGTGGGCGACCGGTGCCGGCGTATACGGCCTGGGTGGAAGGGCAGTTCGCCACCGCGGCGCGCGGCGCCTTGAGCCAATGCGAGCCGTGTGAGCTGTGGGCCGCCGAAGGGCGTTGCGAGCTGGCGGTGGATCGGCGCGGGTTTGCTTCCGCGCACACCGATCCGCGCGTGGGCGCGATCGCCTGGCGCCGGAAAGATGGCAGCTTCAAAGCGGTGGTCCTGAGTTATGCCATGCACGCAGTTTGTCTCCGAGGCACAGGCATCAGCGCCGACTGGCCGGGTGAGGCGGCTCGAGTCTTGAAGCAATCGCTGCGGGGCGGCCCGGTGGTGCTGGCCTGCGCCGGCGCCTGCTGCAACCTGAACCCGCCCTCGGTCGGAGTGGCGGCGCCGCAGATGCGGGGATGGGGCCGGCAGATCGCCGCCAGCATTCTGCCGGAAAGCTGTTTTGTCCCGGTCGCTCCGGTTTGCCCCGGTCGGAGTTTGCTTAAAGTCAAGCGCCGGTTGGTGACGCTGCCGCTGGAGCCGTCGAGTCCTCAGGAGGTCATGCGGTACGCGGATGCCTGTCTGGCCGAGGCGGGAGGACATCGGGAGTTTGGCCCTAAGTTCCGGTTGGCGGTGGAGACCTGGCGGCAGGACATGATGCGGCGGTTGGCGGATGGCCGGCTGCCGTTCGCCGAGGCGGAATTGTTCGGCCTCGCGCTGGGCAAGGTCGTTTTCATCGGAGTCAACGCGGAGCTATTCTCACAGTTTGGGACGCTCATCCGGGCCAACGGCGCGCGGGCGGTTTACCCGGTGAGTTGCGCCAATGGGATGATCGGTTACGTGCCGACGTTGGAGGCCTACGACGAGGGCGGGTACGAGGTCGATTGGTCGATGCTGTTTTATTCCATGTTGCGGCCAAAGCGCGGCAGCCTGGAGCTGCTGGTCCAGAACGCCGGCGCGCTGGTGGCCGAGGTGGCGGCATAGAGGGTTTTTCCCATTTTGCCCAAAAACCCAATGCGTAGTGCCCGGAACGCCAAGACAGCCCAGGCCGGCCTGTCATGCTGGCGGCTGCTTGATGCAGAATCCGGCAAATAACGAACGATGTTATGAATATGTTGTCCTCACTGCAGGCGCCGCGGAGAAAGAGTGGCTTCACTCTGATCGAGTTGCTGGTGGTCATTGCCATCATTGCCATCCTGGCGTCCATGCTCCTGCCGTCGCTGGCTAAGGCCAAAGGCAAAGCCAAGTTGATCAGATGCGTCAGCAACGTCCACCAGATGGGGCTGAGCTACATCATGTACAGCGACAGCAACAAAGACCAGATGGTCACGTTGTACCTGTTTCAAAATCCGCCAGCCGGCGCGTTGGTCCCCGGCCAGGGGGTTACGTGGTATGTGGACCTGCTGCGGCCTTACCTTCAAGGCACGAACATCCTGGCCTGCCCGAGCGTCCATAACGGTTTCGGCCTGGCGCTGAACACGATCGAGTTGTCCGCCTGGTCCGACGAGTGGACTCCCAAGATCTCCGACGTCAAACGTCCCAGCCTGTCCATCCCTTGGGCCGACTCGGGGTACATCATCAATCCGCAGGATAAAAACCCGGACAAGTGGGTTGAGTTGGAGGACTCGGCGTATCTTTACTGGCGCACCCCGACCAATCTTGGTTACTGGGATGATTCTCCCTATCGTCCCGTGGGCCGGCATGACTATCGATGCGCTAGCGGGTTTGTGGACGGGCACTGCGAGAGTCTCAAGGTCAGCAGCATGGGGCTGCAGTTCTTCCCCGGAACAACCTTGAACGGCCAAACCGCGACCGGCCTGCCATGGTCGGGCGGCAACGGGGTAGGTGACCCGCGCTGGCGGTGGAGCGCCTTATAATCGCAGGGCCCCGAGCGCCAGTCCGCCGCCCCAGACCCCAACTCAAATGAAACTCAGGCACGTGGGCGTGATCGTCTTGCTCCTGGCCATCGGCGCCGCCTCGGTCTCTCTCTACTCCGGCTTCACCAGCCGGTCGCGGGACATCGACCTCAATCCCTACCAGGTCCTGGGCACCGTCGTCGCCGAGGAAACTGCAAAACTGCTGGGCAACCAGGGACAGGTCCTGGTGATTGCCAACGATGCAAAGATCGCATCCCTGGAAGCCGAACTGGATGCCTTAAGCCAAACCTTGAAAAAAAGCGCGGGCGTGAGTGTCCTGCCCACCGATAGAGTCAAGCTGACCCCGGCGATGATGGCGATGCTCTCCGGCGCGGTGCCACCCGATGAACTCACCCGAACGGTCCAATCCCACCCCAACCTCGGCGCCGTGGTCTTGTTCTTTTCTTTCCCCGCGTTGGCTGACCAGGACCTCGACGCGCTGAAGCGGTCCGGCGTCAAATTCGTCGTTGTCTCCGGTTACCATCCGCGATACCAGGGGCTTCTGGAGCGGCAGGCAATCCACCTCGCCATCGTCCCTCGGCCTCGGTCCGAAGCGCCGCCCGCGGCCACCCGGAAACCCGGGACCTTGCGCGAACGCTTCGACCAGGAGTACCTCGTCCTCACGCCCGGCGCGCCCGCCCCTTCACCGTAGCCTTTCAGAGAGAATACGCCATGCCCCACTCTACTACTCGACGTTCGTTCCTGCGGGCGGCCGGCCTCGGGGCCGCCGTTCTCGGGTTGCGCGGGTCGGCCCGCTCGCAGCAAACCACCATTCCGGGCTTTGAAAAGGCGGCTCCGGACCCGAGCACCTCGCAAGGATGGAAGCCGGTCTCCGATCGCCGGGTCCGCGTCGGCATCGTCGGATACGGCGCCTGCCAATTTGGGGCGCTGTTCAGCTTTCAGGACCACCCGAACGTCGAAGTCGTGGCCGTCAGCGATCTCTTCCCGGACCGATGTGCCGGCTTGGCCAAGGCCTGCCGCTGCCAGAAGACCTACCCCTCGCTCGAGGAGTTGGTGAAAGACGAGCGGATCGAAGCCGTGTTTGTCGCCACGGACGCCCCCAGTCATGCCCGGCATTGCCTCGAGGTCCTCAAGCACGGCAAACACGTGGCCTCGGCGGTGCCGGCAGTCTGCGGCTCGCTGGCAGAGGCCGACCAGCTCCTGGCGGCCGTCAAGGCCAGCGGCCTCAAGTACATGATGTTCGAGACCTCCTGTTTCCGGGAAGACCTCCACGCCATGCGCGAGATCTATAAAGCGGGAGGCTTCGGCAAGCTCGTCTATTCCGAAGGCGAGTACCTTGGCTACTCGGAGGGACGAACCTCCTCCTTCCGGGAGTGGCGCGTTGGTTTTCCGCCGCAATGGTACCCGACCCATTCCAATGCCTACTACGCGGGGGTGACCGGCGGCAGTTTTACGGAGGTTTCCTGCCTGGGCGTGCCGAGCTGGCTCGAAGAGTACCAACCGGCCAACAACCGCTACCAGAATCCGTTCTGCACCGAAATCGCGCTGCTCCGCACCAGCGAGGGTGGGATAGCGCGGATGGCGATCAGTTGGGACACTCCGGGCGACGGCGGAGAACGAGGCCGGGTTCGCGGGCAGCGAGGGTCCTTCTACGGCAAGTATCAGGGCCTGGCGAAGGACCTGCCGCCCACCCGGCGTCCGCCCCTTCCCCCGCAGGTCGAACCCGGCGGCCACGGCGGCTCCCACGGTTACCTCATGAACGAGTTCATCACGGCTATCCTCGAGGACCGCAAGCCGCTGGTGGACGTTGCGCTGGCGTTGAACCTGACCGTTGCCGGCATCGTCGCCCACCAGTCGGCCTTGAAAGACGGCGCGCTGATGAAGATCCCGCAATACCGGCTATGATGTTCACTTGACCTTCCAGCCTCGCAAAAATGCGCAAACTTTTTGATTGACAAACCAAACCGCCCTGTCATCCTGTCTGCTGCTTGATGCAGCAGGCAAAAAACAATGCCTGAAAGCCATGAAACACCCGCTCCTTTCGTTCCGCCCCCGTTTCCGGCCCTTGATGAACTAGCTGGCAAGAGACCAATAACCTAATCAACCCCAAATGCAAAGAAACCGTATATGAAAATGACAAGCCCGAGTATCAAAACCGCAATCCTGTCCCTGCTCGCGGGGGCGCTGTGCTGCCTCAGCGCCAACGCCCAAAACGCGCCTTCGGTGGTGTCGGCCAGCAGCTTCGCCGGGACCAGTATCGGCCTGCTCTACAACCAGGCAATGGATCCGGCCTCCGCCGCTGCCGCCGCGAATTACACGAAGGTCAGCGGCGGCCTGAGCGTGACCGGCGCGCAGTTGCAGCCGGACGGGATGACGGTGGTCCTGAGGCTGTCCGGCGTGCTGGCCGGCCCGACCTTCTCCGTGACCATCAATAACGTCATGAGCCTGGCCAACAATCCCATCGCGCCCAACACGGTGGCGACGGGCAACGTGGTGTTCAAGCAGCTGACCGCTGCGGATATCGGCGTGGGCACCAACGCCGTGCCGCCGGGCGTGGTGCAAACCAACGCTGCGCTGACCAACGTGACGCTGGATGTCACCCTCCCTGGCTCGACGTTCATGGCCCAAGACGGCGTCTTTCAGGTGCAGGCCAGCGGCAATGACCTCAACAACTACTACCAGGAGGTCACGAATTTCATCGCGACCCCCCAGGACGGTTTCCACTATGTTTATGAGCAACGCACCGGCGACTTTGACGTGATGGTCCACGTCGAAAGCATTGACGGCTCCGACGCCAGCGCCAAGGCAGGGCTGATGCTGCGCGAGAGCCTGGCCCCCGGCGCTCGCCATTACGCCATAGTCGTCGAGCCGGCATCGACGAACGCGGTGGATGGCAGCGGGCCCGGCTTCAACGGCGTGGAGATGCTCCAGCGCACCAGTGCGAATGCCGCGCTGTCTCCCTTCCCCGTAACCGTCCTCGATAATGATCCCGACGGTCCGAATCCGCCGGTTTTGCTCGCCACCCCCCTCCCCGCCACCTACCCCTTTTACCAGGGCACGGTCGGCTACATTTTCGATGCGACGGGCGAAACCAACATGTTCCCCATTTGGCTGCGCTTGCGCCTCACGGGCACCAACCTCTATTTCTATACCGGCGCCGATGGGACGAACTGGTATTTGTGCGGCCGCGTGAACGGGCTGCCCTCGGACTGGCCAGTGAGCGCGTATGTGGGCCTGGCCACGACCTCCGCCGCCAACAGCCTCTACACGCGAGCCCAGTTCAGCCAGTACGGCAACTATGTGGCTCCGGCCCTCAAGCAGTTGCTGATGCTTTGCGGCAGCGATGCCAACGGCGCCAGCCACCAGATTGGCCTGGCGGTCGGGGGCAGCTTTGGCTTCCCCAGCGCGCTGAGCACCCCTGCGGGCAATCCCAACGCGCCGCCGCTCTGGGATGTCTCCGCCACCTGGCTCTACAACCTGCTTCTGGACATGGGGTATAACATTACCGTGGTACACACTACCACCGCGGAGGCCGGAGATGGCGTGGACAAGAGTCTGGTCATTTGGGGCGGCTGCGTTTCCTCCCACGACGCGTGCGACCACGGCAAATGGGTGGCGTTGCCCGTCCCGGAGATTGACTGGAAGTACGCCACGAAGGAGAAGAACTACTGGATCTCAACCTCCAACGACCGGGGCAACTATGTTGGAGCCAACATCCAGATCGTCAACAACAATAATCCGATTACCGGCACCAATGGCGAGTTTGCACTCGGCCAGGTCGTGCAGGTCGTCAGCAATGGAACATTCTTTTGCTATGCGGACACCAACGACCTGTGGGACGTCGGGAGTGGCTTTACGATCGTCGCCGTGGATTATACCAACCCGGCTAATGGCACGCTCTACTATGCGGACGTCGGGACCAGTTTGTATCCCAGCGCCAACGCGACTCCGGCTCAGAATACCTTCGCCAGCACCACGCCGGCCCGCCGACTGGGCCTATGGATGGGTGACGACGGGGTTGGTCCCGATGGGGACTGGACGCAAACCACGCCCATGGGCCTGCAATTGCTCACCAACGCCATAAACTGGGCGGTGGGCATCACTACCAACGCCCCCACGGTGGCCGGACCGGCCAGCCAGGTCGCGAACGCCGGCCAGCCGGCGACCTTCTCGGTGGCTGTGGCCGGACCCGGGCCTTACCGCTTTCAATGGCTGAAGAACAACGCGCCGGTGAGCGGCGCCAGCTATGCCGATTACACCACGCCGGCGACCGCGCCGAGCGACAACGGGAGCACCTTCCAAGTGGTGGTCACCGGGTTGCATGGCAGTGTCACCAGCTCCCCTCCGGCGACTCTCACGGTCCAGGGTTCGCTGCCGACGCCGTCCAATCTCTCTTTCACGCTGTCCGGCAATCAGTTGTCACTGAGCTGGAGCGGCGGCGCCGGCATCCTCCTGACAAGCCCCAATGTGGCGCTGCCGATGACAAGCTGGGTCCCGGTGGCCACCAACCCGCCGATGCCCTACATCATCACCATATCTCCGGGCGTGCCGCAAATGTTCTACCGGGCCAAGTAGAGCAAGACCTGAACCGCAGATGCCCCGGTGAGTTGGCATCCGTATGAATGTGTGGGGCCACTTTCCAGCCCGGCTGCCCGCCGGGCTGGAAAGCCCGCGGTTCATGAATATCCTCGAGGACCGCAAGCCGCTGGTGGACGTTGCGCTGGCGTTGAACCTGACCGTTGCCGGCGTCGTCGCCCACCAGTCGGCCTTGAAAGACGGCGCGCTGATGAAGATCCCGCAATACCGGCTATGATGTTCACTTGAATTTACAGCACCGCAGACTTCTGCAAACTTTTTGTTTGATTATTCAGACCGGCCTGCGACGCTGGCGGCTGCTCGAAAAAGCAAAAGAAGGAAGAAAGGAAGAACAAAGCATGAAGCACCGATGCTTATGGGCCGGCGCCTTGGCGCTGGCAGTAACCGTTTGCTCTCCGGTCAAGACTCTGAGCCAAGTCATCTTGATCCTCACGCGCAGAGATCAGGATCAGAGTTGGATCGCCGGCGGCGCGAATGACACGAACGATCCGAGGGGGCCTGGCAGCATCGCCCCGGGTGACGCAGATATGTATAACCTGCTCGCTGACAATGGCTATTCGTGCCGCCTCACGCTCAACGCCAACCTCGCTCCGGCGGACTTCTCGAATTGGCAGACCGTCTCGCAGGATATCGCCGGGACCAACGGGATCATCGCGCGCACGCTGGATATCTCCCATGCGCCTCAGGTTGCGTTCCTGCGGGTCCAGCCAGTGCCGTAATCGGCGCGCCACGTGGCCAGTCCGCCTTCCGCGCGGCAGTCACCTGGGGACTGGCCACCCCTTTCGCCTCGCGGTAATACTCTGTCTGAGGCGAACCGGTTTGCAGCGCAAGCTGGCGTGCGTTCTCGATTTGACAGCAAACGAACTGATTATGAAAAACGAAACTCGTCCTCCTCAATTCCTGTCACGCAGGGATTTCCTCAAGAGTTCTGCCGTGGCGGCCTCGGTTGCCGCCGTGGGCTCGCTCGACCTGGGCCGCAACGCGCACGCGGCCGGCAGCGACATCGTCAAAGTAGGCATGATCGGCTGCGGCGGGCGCTGCTCCGGGGCCGCGGTCGAAGCCCTGACGGCCGACCCGGGCGCCCGGCTGGTGGCGATGTGCGACATCCTCCGGGACCGCATCGAAGCCCAGCGCGCGAACATCAAGGCGGCCCGGGGCGACCAGGTCATCGTGGACAATGACCACTGCTTCACCGGGTTCGAGGGCTACAAGCACGTTATCGAGGCCTCGGACGTGGTGTTGATTGCCAACGGGGCCAAGTTCCACCCTTTCCATGCGATGTCCGCCATTCAGGCGGGAAAACATGTGTTTGTCGAGAAGCCGCACGGCATCGATCCGCGCGGCGTCAAGCTGATGCAGCGGGCCTGCGATTTGGCCAAGGAAAAGAACCTCTGCATCGTCTCGGGCCTGCAAAGCCGATTCCACGAAGGCAGTGCCGAGACCGTCAAGCGCATCCAGGACGGCGCCATCGGCGAGGTCGTCAGCCTCCAAGAGAACTACCTGCGCTCGCCTTATGGGGTGACCGAGCGCAAAGCGGGCCTGACCGAGCTGCAGTGGCAGTGCAGCACGCAGTATCACTTCCGGTGGCTCTCGGGCGACGATGTGCCCCAGTCGCTGGTCCACAACCTGGACCGGTCCAGTTGGGTGCTCGGCAACAAGGTGCCCGTCAAATGCCACGGCCTGGGCGGCCGCTCCTCGATGGTCGAACCCATTTATGGAGATGTCTTCGACCACCATTCGGTGGTCTATGAATTCGAGAACGGCGTCCGGGTCTATGCCTTTACGCGCACGACCACCGGGTGCTACGACGAGAGCGGAAGCCTGGTCCTCGGGAGCAAAGGCAGGGCCTCGGTGACCGATCACCGCATCTGGGGCGAAACCAACTGGCGCTGGCCGGGGAAATGCAACCCGTACCAGGTCGAACACGATAAGCTCTTTGCCGCCATTCGCTCCGGCAATCCGATCAACTGCGGCGCCTACATGGCCCGCAGCACGATGATCACCGTGATGGGCCAGATCTCCTGCTACACCGGCAAGGAGGTCTCCTGGGAACAGATTAACCAGTCGGACTTCTTTTATCCGCCCAAACCGGAGGACTGCCGCGACGATATGGAGCCGCCGGCCAAGCCTGACGCCAACGGGAGCTACCCCGTGCCTGTGCCCGGCAGGACTGTTCTGATCTAAACCCCGTCAAGGCGGCCTTGATGATTTGGGCGGCCGCCTTTTCGTGTGCGGCATCCAGCCGCGAAGGGATCGGGAGGAGAATGGAGCGGCCGAACAGATCGTCGCTGCGCGGACACGCGCCCTTGGCGTAGTCCCGGATGCTGTCCCGGTTCTCAGGGAGGCTCCACGGGTTGCCCGCGGGCGACAATGGCGTTTTGTTCACCAACTGCGGGATGTTGAAGTAGATGTGCATCCCGTACTCGGCCAGACGCACAGCGGTGCCCAGGCCGGCTGCCTGCATCCGTTGGACCACAGCCCTGGCTTTCGCCTCGTTTTCGAGCAGCAGGACGAGAAAGGGGCCCGTGTCCCCCGCCTCGTCGTTCAAGCGGCGGAAGCTGAGTTCAGACGTGCCTTCGAGCATGGCCTTGATCCGGCGCTTGGAGGCGCGCATGTGCTGGATGATCGTCGGCAGCTTCCGGAGTTGGACGGAGCCGACCGCGCCAGTGAGTTCGGTCACGCGACGGCCACCGCCCCAGGTGACGGTGCCGGTTTCGCAAGGTGCGCCATTGACCCAGGGGATGCCGAGGTCGTGGGCGGCCACACAGCGTTCGTAAAGCTTCTCATCGTTGGTGACCAACAATCCGCCCTCGCCCGCCGTGGCGTTTTTGTTCCATTGCAGACTGAACATGCCCAGCGCGCCGAAAGTCCCGAGCCGCCGGCCGCGAAAAGTTCCTCCGTTGGCCTGGGCGCAATCCTCCAGCACCGCAATGCGGCGCCGGTTTGCGATCGCCATAATGGCCTTCATGTCGCAGGGTGCGCCGGCCATGTGAACCGGCACAATCAGTTTGGTTCGCGCGGTGATCTTGCGCTCCAAGTCCTGCGGGTCCATGCTGAAGCTGTCGTTCACCTCGCATAAGACCGGAATCGCATTGGCATTCACCGCCGCCCCGGCCGTCGCCACCCAAAAGAAGGCGGGCATAATGACTTCGCAACCCGGACCGATCCCCAGGGCGGTCATGGCGGTGAAAAGAGCGCCGGTGCCGCTGTTGACTCCAAGGGCGCATTTCACGCCGTAGAACTCGCGGGCGGCCTTCTCCAGCGCCTCGGCATACTTGGGTTTCTTGAGCCCGTAGTAACGGAACAGGGACCGTCGATGCAGCACATCCAGCGCGGCTCGGTCTTCACGCTCGTCGAGCCAGTGGGCCCCCGGGAATGGGTCTGGCCATTTGACTTTCATAGGGTTGTTTCCGTTGGGCACAATGCGGATCTTGCCGCGTCAGCATCGGCAAGGCACCGCCAGCTTCCATTCAGGCCAGCTTGTCCCTGTTCTCGTAGATCTTCTCGATGGCATCGGCGATGTCGTCCATGTCCTGGCGCGTTCCCAGCAACATGTTCTGGGTAAACCACACCGCCTCGGCGCACAACTGATCGTTGCGGGGCAGGACATTCTCCTGCCGGTATCGGTCCAGGCGCTCTTTGGAAAAGAGCCGCCGATAGCTCTTGGAGTTCAGGGCCTCCTCGAGGAGCCCGTCCTTGTTGGCCGGACCATATCCGCCGGAGCACGGAATCCCCTCGGCGCCGAGCGCCTCGAGGAATCTCTGGCGGGGCGCCTGGTTGAAGAGCTCCTTCTTGTACCGGAAAGGATAGAGATGGTACACCGCCCGCGTGGCGCCCGGGTTCGGCTTGAAGGGAACAATGCCCGGGATGTCTTGCAACCGGGAAGTCAGGTATTGGGCGTTCTCCCCGCGCAACCGGGTATCTTTTTCCAACCGTTTCATCTGAGACATCAAGATCACGGCTTGAAACTCCTGCATCCGAAAGTTGGTGCCCCGCGTCGGGTTGCTGCCGGGAGGCTGAAAAGCGCCGTGAGGCCGGCCGCAATTGTGGAAGGCATGACACCGATCCACCAGCGCCTCGTCGTTGCCCACGACTGCCCCGCCTTCCCCGGCGGGCAGATGCTTGGAGTTTTGGAAGCTGAAACAACCGAGGTCGCCGAGCAACCCGCATTTCTGGTTCTTGTACTCCGCCAGCCAGGCCTGGCAGGCGTCCTCAACCACCACCAGCCGATGTTTCCTGGCAATGGCCAGAATCGGATCCATTGCGGCCGGCAGGCCCAGGATGTGGACCGGCAGAATGGCCCGGGTCCGCTCGGTAATCCGTTCCTCGATCCTGGCCGGGTCGATCGTGAAGGTCTCCGCATCCGAATCGGCAAAAACCGGCAGGGCCTTGACCATGAAAATGACGTTGTAGCTGGCCACGAATGTGTAGGGCGAAACAATCACCTCATCGCCGGCCTCAACGCCCACCGTATGCAGCGCCGTGATCAAGGCAGTGGTGCCGGAGGCGGTGGCCAGGCAACTCTTGGCGCCGAGCAACTCCGCGTAGCGCTTCTCGAACTCCGTCACGCGCGTGCCACTGCCGCGAAACCAATTGCCGCTCCGCAACACGGCCAGAATCTCATCCTCGGCCGACCGATCCCAAACCGGCCATGAGGGCCAGCCCTTGGTTCTCACCGGCTGGCCTCCCGCGCAGGCCAACTTGCCGGCCTTCTTGTTCAGGATCTCGGCGCCGGCCAAGGGACTCGCCGCTATGGCCGCCACCACGCCTGTGGATGCTGTGGTCAGAAATTCCCGTCTGGATACGTTCGTTCGATTCATGGCCAACGAGTTTACTCCTGCGCCCGGCAGTGTCAACTCCAAAGCGGCCCGGGAACGGGCCTCGTGTGCGTTTCAATTATTTGGGCAGCCTCCTAATCGTAATCTTAATCCTGCTCCTAATCCCTCTTCGGATTAAGATTAGGAGCAAGATTGGGATTAGGAGCCAGAAATCGCCACCCAAAAAGTAACTGTTCAGGTGGGAGGGTGGGGCAGACCTCTGGCCTGCCGGTTAGCCGGGCCTCTGGCCCGGTGTTCCGACCGCACCAGATTCACGGAGCCGGAGGCTCTGTGAACTGGCAGACCGGAGGTCTGCCCCACACCTGAACAGTTACCCCAAAAACGTGATAAGCGGCGGGGCCGTTCCTGGAAATGCAACCGCCGGCAGCGGCGCCGGGCGCAGACCGAAGGTCGGATCCTCCGCACCCGGATGTCATTGAAGGATGAACGACTTTGTGGTCATTTGATGAAGTCCCCCAAAATCCACCTTCACATGCCAGAGCTTCGTCAGGTGGTCCCAGAACCAGCCGGATTTCGCTGCCGTTAACCGATCCAAACTGGTTAATGCCTTCAGCTTGGCGTCCCCCGCTTCCACCCCGGCCGGCCGCTGGGCCGCATAGCCAACTGTCACTGGATTCCACTCCTGATTCGAGACCACCCCTACCCGCAGGCCTGCCCGCGCCGCCTCGGCCGAGGCGATGCGCATATCCGCCATCGTCACAAATTTCTCCACATCTCCAAAGACGGCCACCTCACTCTCGAACAGGGGTGCGAGAACGAGGTATTCGTGTTTGACCCCGCGCCGAAGCGCTATCGGAGAGGCTGCGTCAACTATCGAAACCTGCCGGCTACCGTGGTTGTAAACCGCCCACCTGCCCGTTCCTCCCAAATCCTGGGGACAGAATTCGGAGAGGTATCCTGCGGCAGGCAGGCTCAACACGTAGTACCAGGCATTTCCGTTATGGCACGACTCGGTATAACCAACCGCCCCGCCTTCGAGGTAGCAGCGGTCGATCGGCGTGATCGGCCGGTCGGGCTTCAAGATCAGCCCGTCGCCTTCCCGGCAAGTCTTTCGCACCAAGTCGAAGTTGCACTCACCGATCCTGTGGCCCAGTTGGATCTCTCCACCCAGGAGATTGGCGAGGAGCACATCCTCATAAGCATTCGGGTCGGCAACGGTCTGAATGTTGTCTCGGGACGGCCAGATCCCAACCGCTCCATAAAACGCGCTGGTGAAGATCAAGTGCTTCCAAACGTAAGGGTCGTCATCCGGGGATTGCTGGTGCGGTCCCGCCGAAGGAACGTGGTGATCCCACGAACCCTGAAGCGATGTCACAATGGGGTTCTCGGTTGACTGCAATATGTTCCGAGGCAGTTGCATGCAGTACTGCATGGTCAGGTTCTTCTCTTGAAGAGCCTTGGCCATGTTTTGGAAGTACTGATTCATCTTGTCGATGCCCGACATCATCTCCGCGTCGCCCTCATATACGCTTTGAAAATCCTGCTGAAGCAAGGTCGCGCCCCACGCGGCCAATCTCTCCGCCGTATCCCTCCAGTATTCCAGCGAATAAAACACATCCCCCAGGGAGCGGTCGGGCACAAGTCCTTGCGGAGTGGCGAAAAAAGGATACTTCTTCCGGTATGGGCCGTTGGGAAATAACCAGGCGGTGTAGGCTTCCAGCGGCGCGCCCAGCTTCTCATGCAACCACGCGAAGCCATGGGGAAACATGTCCGCTCGGGGTTCGAACAGACCCTCCTTGTACCGTAGTTGATCAAGGTCTTGAACCTGATAGGCCCCTATCTTCAGCCCATGTCTCTTGGCGTCTTGGCTGACCCCAATGATGATGTCCTCATAGGAATTGAACCGCTCCTCCTTGAAACCATGCTCGCGGTAGTAGGCGCCATAGTCATCCCAGTACACGGGATACTTCAGATTGTCACCGGTGTACTTCGAGGGTATCGGTTTCCCGGTTTTGCGGAGGAGTGTCTTGCCCCAGGATTCAAAGGTGTGGTGAATTCCCGAGCCAACTACCATGATGTGCTGGTGCTCAAAACCGCTGGGAATCTCTTTGACCAGCCCCTCGATGCCACAACTGATCGCAGCTTTGGCAGGGTTGGTTTCGTTCACCGCCGCCACGGGCGCACATTGTTGCGTGGCGACAAGATAGTTGGCATAAGGCGAGAGAATCATCGCTCTGTTGGCCGCGCTTGCCAGCAGCAGCAGATCGACCGTGCCTCCCAGGCTGACGGCGTTCCCGTAGCCGAAGCGGTGGGTGAACATGCCTCCGCTGGTCCAGGCATAAAGGTCATTCCGATCGTCAAATTGCGGCAGGAATTGAGGGAAAACGACGGAGGGCACTGTCCAATTGCCGCTGGCATAGTTCTTGAACCCGCTGGGGAAACTCTGAACGAATACCAGGCAAGGAGCCTCCGAGTATAATCGGAATCCGGTTACGACGCCCGTCGTGGAATCCGGAACCTTCCACGTCAGCTCGATGGACTCATAGCTTCCCAGATGGTCCTCGCTCCTGCCAGTTCTCAGGCCGGTGAGGAGGAGTTCTCCCTGCGGCTGGTCATAGGCGCTGATCTCCGGATACTTGACCTCCGCACTCCGATACCAGCGTTTGTGTTCGAGCACACTGGCCAGGCCCCTCCCCAACCAGCGCTCCCCTTGGTAGCGGATTGAATAAAGCCCTTGCTTCGGCTCAACCGTTAGTGAGATCCCAAACTTGTTTTCCAGCGAGTGCTCCGTTCGTCGAACCTCCGAAGCGGCAGACCCGGCCGGTGGGGTTGGGACCGCAAGGCTCAGGGGAACTGACAAGGCGCCAATTCCACAAGCCATTGCCTTGCCGAAGTCTCTGCGGGTTAGGTGTTTCATTGAGTTCCACCCCCAAGCGGGATCATAAACTGCGTTTCAGTCTTCTGCCGGATTTTACTCGGCGCGGGCCAGGGGTCAAGCCCGAACCTGCGTAATCGCCGGCGAGCACGAGGGCCCCGTGCGGGCCATTGCCGAAACTGCGAGCAAAACCGTCCAGGCCATGGCCTGGAATGGCTGCCCTGCCGAGGCAGGCCCTTAGGGCCCGGCACGCAAGACCGCCTTTCTCTGCCCATGTTTTTGCCGTAGGCAGAGGCGTCTGAAGTCTGTATTCTGCGAGGATGAAAATGAAAGGCACCGAGCTGAACGCGCCGGCCGCGCTTGTGAAAGGACGCCGGGATGACGGCGACCAGGCATCATGAAACCGACTTTGACGATGGCGGGCATTGCTTGCCTGATCGCTTTGGGAACAAGCATAAGCGCGCCAGCGGGCAGCAGCCCCGAACATAATTGCGACTTTGCGGCGGTGCTCATGAAGACCGGATATGTCGTGCCGGATGCGCCTCCATCGAATGATCCGCCCGGATCCACCGGACCGTATGATGATCCGGATGACTTTTTCTATGATTACATCATTCAAAGATCGTCGGCTTCCACCAATCCGAATGGATACGGCATTTGTTATGCGAGAGACCAGCAAACGACGATTGACCGGAGGACCCAAGTCTGGAATAGCGCGAACCGGGTGTATAGCGCAAATCCAGGACCATTGGATAATGCCCGCGCGGCGATCCTGAACGCGAGCAATCGCGCCTGCATGGTCATGGCTCATTCCAGGATGGGAACAACCGGAGGAGAGCAGCAGCACCCCTACTATTTGGACTGGCACGGCAGGACCTATGCTTTAATGCATAACGGCAGCATGCAAAAGACGACCAAATACCCGCTATTCTGGGATTTATGGAATAATTGCGCTTTTTATGGCCAATGGTGGGATGAACATCCTTCAAATTGGAATGCCGATCCGTCGAATTATTCCGGCTTTAACGGCACCGAGCTCGTCTTCCATTGGGTAATGAAGCACGTGATGCTCGCGGATGGGGATTTCGTCGCCGGATTTCACCAGGCCATCACCCTGACCGTCTCGAATCGAAATGGCGCGGTCAACCTGCACGAGGCCTTCAAGGATCCCACCCAGAACAGCTTCAACGTGGCCATCTTCGATGGTGATTCGCTCTGGATCTATAGAAATACACCGAGCCACGGCGCGAACCTGAACATTTCTTATAAGGATTTTGGGAAATTCATTGGGATAAAAACCGGGGTTACGCTCGAAGGCGGCGTGCAGGTGAAACCGTATTCCTTGCTCCACATTTTGCGAAGCGGACGGGTAATCGAATATCCTGAGTTCCCGGACTATGGCCGCCACACAGGCGGGCACGCGGGCTGCCCCCGCTCGGTGCGGAGGCTGCCCTGCCGAGCATCGCGCGAGACCTGCCCCCTCCCCCCATCCGCCGCGGTGAGGGGCCAGTCCTTCGTGGTCCAGCCCGCCGCTTCCTCCGCCGGTCCCCGTGCATGGCCGAGCGCCTTCTTCCTCCTGAAACAGTAACGCGGCGGAAAGCTGAGAAAAACGGTATGATTCAGTTAATTATGCAAGACACAATGCAATGCACGGCTCCGCTTGACACCCAGAGTATTGAGGATGGTTCCTCTTCCCCATCCTCATCCTTCGTTGCGCGTGAAGGCCGGGCCGGATTCACCCTGATCGAACTGCTGGTGGTGATGGCCATCATCGCCATCTTGGCAGCACTGCTCCTGCCCGCGCTGGCGAGGGCCAAGTCATCTGCCAACTGGGTCGCCTGTGCCAGCAACCTCAAACAATTGGGGCTGTCCGTTTGGCCCTTCGACATGTGGGCGGAAACCGACGCGGAGCGCAAGGCCACCGCGGTTCCCATCAACAGGCTTGCGTTGGGCAATTAGGTTGGCCAGCTCCGGCTTCCGCTCGCGCGAAAGGCATGTTAAGACTCCTCTGCTCAAAGCTGTTTGCACTCCGCCCACCAGAACGGTTGAACCGTTCTTGTGGGCTGAGTTAAACCCAGCCTGATGTCTCCACCGCAGCGTCACTTGCTGAAGAACTACCAAAGATGATCAAGAATCGCGCAGCGTTGGAAGCCACCGGGGAGGCCGCCTCGCGCCGAGTGGTATTGGACATCGTGGAGTCCACGCTGCGCGTCCTGGACGCGCGCCGCATTATCCACAGCTTGCTGCGGTTGGAAGGGGGCATCTTGCGGATCGGGAATCGAGCGTGGGACTTGAGAACCAAGCGCCGCGTGTTCGTGGTGGGCGCAGGCAAAGCCGCAAACGCCATGGCTCAAGGGGTCGAGGAAGTACTGGGGGAACGCATCACGCAGGGCCTGGTGATCGTGAAGCGGCGGGAGCCGGGCGATAACCTCACGCGGATCGAGTTGGTCACGGGCGGCCACCCTCTCCCCAATCAGGACGGCCTGGCAGCCAGCCGGCGCCTGCTGGAAATCGCGCATCGGGCGGCCACGGACGACCTCTTCATCAGCGTCATCAGTGGCGGCAGTTCTGCGCTCATGAACAGCCCCCTGCCGGGGATCAGCCTTGAGGATGAGCGGCAGGTAACCGAGGCGCTGCTCAAGAGCGGCGCGCGCATCCTGGAGATCAACGCGGTGCGCAGACATATCTCGGCAACCAATGGCGGGCGGCTGGCCAAGGCGATTGAGGACCAAGGAGCCGAGATGATCAATTTGATCATTTCCGACAGCCTGGGCGCCCGGCCGACGGTCGAGCCAGCGCAGCCTGTCTGCCATTATGGAACACCGGTCGCGCCGGATGGCACTACCGTGCAGGATGCCCGAAATGCCCTGGAAAAGTACGGTCTGAGCGGGCGGGTTCCGCCTGCGGTGGTGAATTTCCTGCGTGCCGCCGGCCCCGCGGATGAGACTCCAAAAGGGTTTGGCGAACGCATCCACCACTACGTGCTGGAACGCCCGGCAAATGCCTGCGAGGCGGCCAGCCGCGCCGCGGCGGCAATGGGTCTGACCTCATGCGTCCTCACCACTGTCCTGGAGGGCGAGAGCAGCGCAGCCGGAGGCTTCCTTGCCTGTATCGCCAAGGAGGTCGGTCTGAATGGCCGACCCGCGCCCGCTCCCTGCCTGCTCATCGCCGGAGGGGAGACCACCACTCGCATCGAAGGCCCCTGCGGTGAAGGCGGTCCCTCCCAGGAACTCGCGCTGGGTTTTGCGCTGGAAGCGGCTGGCCGCCGCGGAGTCTGTCTTTGCGCCCTGGATACGGACGGCAGCGACGGCCCAACCGAGTTTGCCGGCGGTCTCGTGGATGGAACCAGCGTGGAACGCGCGCGAGCAAGAGGGCTGGATGCCTGTCAAGCCCTGTCTGCCCACGACAGCTCCACCGTTCTCCGCGCGGCAGGCGACGCCGTTCTCACTGGCAACACCGGCACCAATGTCTGTGATCTGAACCTCGTTTACATTGAAGGAGCCTCCTGATGGCAACCGACACGATTGTTGAAATAAAGGCCCGCGAAATTCTCGACAGCAAGGCCCGTCCTCTGGTCGAGGTGGACGTTGTGACCGCGGCCGGAGCGATCGGGCGTGGCTCGGCTCCATGCGGAACATCCACTGGGGCGCACGAAGCCGTCGTGTTGCGGGATGGCGGGAAGCGCTACGGAGGATTGGGTGTCCTGCGCGCGGTGCGCAATGTCTTGGAAGTGATCGCCCCGGCGCTCAAAGGCCGGGACGCGGCGAATCAGGCGGAACTCGACGGCCTGTTGAACGAATTGGATGGCACGCCGGACAAGTCGCGCTTGGGTGCCAATGCAGTCTATAGCGTGTCCATCGCCGTGGCCCGGGCGGCGGCCGCGAGTCTGGGCGTGCCGCTCTATCGCCATTTGGGCGGGGCCGAGGCCTGCTGTCTGCCCGCGCCCATGTTTAACGTGATCAATGGAGGGCGCTTTCCTTCGGCCCAACTCGAGTTCCAGGAATTCCACCTGATCCCGGCTACCGCGAAACGCTATTCCGAGGCTCTCCAGATGGCGGTGGAAATCTACAGGGTCCTGGCCGAGACGATTCGTCGAAACTACGGAGAAGATCGGCTCTACGCTGGCGCTAGCGCGGGCTACGGCGTGCCGGCAAGCGACCCCGCCGAAGTGATTGACCTGCTTCTCGAGGCGGTTGATGCGGCCGGCTACGCCGGTCAATGCCGCATCGGCCTGGATTGTGCCGCCAGTGAGTTTTACGACGGTCATGCGGCTCGATACCATTTGTGCGGCCAGACTCTCCGCCGCGAGGAACTTGTGGATATGCTCGCCGGGTTGGCCCGGACTTACAACCTCTTCATGCTCGAAGATCCGCTGCACGAAGACGATTTTGAGGGTTTCGCGGAAATCACCCGCCGCATCCCGGCCATCATCGCGGGAGACGACCTCTTCGTCACCAACCTTGAGCGGGTGAAACGGGGCGTGGCGCTGGGCGCGGCCAACGCTATGATTCTGAAACCAAACATGGTGGGCACGATCTCGGAAGCTTTGGCCGCCGCCCGCTTCGCCCGGGAAAATGGCTACCACGTGATTGGTTCAGGACGCGCGGGGGGAACCATCGATGATCCCATTACGGACATCGCCTTGGCGGCCGGCGCGCGCTTGGTAAAGTTTGGCGCTCCGCGGACCGGCGAGCGGCTGGCCAAGCACAACTACATGTTGAGGCTGGAGGCGGAACTTGGCCCGCAAGCTCGATTCGCGGGCCCGGAGATTTTTACCCTGCCGGTTCCTCGCGCAGAAAAAAGATGAGTGGCTCTACCACGCGCGTAAAGCGGGGCCGCACCCGATACCTCGTTCTCAGCCTGTTGTTCCTGGTGACTGCGGTGAACTTCGGCGACCGATCCATGCTTTCGATTACGGGTTCGGCCATTTCGAAGGACTTGGGCCTGAGTCCCATTGCTCTGGGGTATCTGCTCTCAGCCTCGGGCTGGGCTTACGCGGCGGGACAACTTCCCGGAGGCTGGTTGCTGGACCGTTTCGGTTCCAAGCGCATCTATGCCTTGAGCCTCTTCTCCTGGTCCTTCTTCGTCTTCTTGATGGCTTTCGCAGGGATCTTCTCTGCTGGCACGAGCGCCATAGTGTTGTTTGCGCTTCTCTTCCTTATGGGCTTGTGCGAGGCGCCGGTGTTTCCGGCCAACAGCCGGGTCGTGGCAGCCTGGTTCCCCACCGCGGAGCGTGGCACGGCCGCTGCAGTCTTCAATTCCGCGCAGTATTTTGCCGCGGTGTTGTTTGCGCCGCTCATGGGCTGGATTACGCACGCGCTCGGCTGGAAGTACGTCTTCCTGTTCATGGGCCTGGTGGGTTTCGCCGCGACCATAATCTGGCTCAGATCGATCTATGACCCCAGAGACCATCCGCGAATGAATGAAGCCGAACTAAGGTATATCGAGGAAGGCGGCGCCTTGGTGGACCTCGAGCAGCAGCGCGGGCCCCGTTCTGGTCCAAGATGGTCCGATATCAAACAACTGCTCAGCAACCGCATGTTGCTGGGCGTCTATCTCGGCACCTACTGTGTGACCGCGATCATGTATTTCTTTCTGACGTGGTTTCCGCTCTATCTCGTGAAGGGGCGCGGCATGTCTATTCTGCAGGTGGGCTTCCTCGCCACGCTGCCGGCCGTTTGCGGGTTTTCCGGTGGTGTTTCCGGCGGTTTGCTTTCGGACCACCTGCTCAAAAGAGGCCATTCCCTCACGTTCGCCAGAAAAACCCCCATCGTGATCGGAATGCTGTTGGCCACCAGCCTGATCGCCTGCAATTATCTGGGCCCCACATGGGCGGTCGTCTGTATCATGTGCGCCGCATATTTCGGGAAGGGATTCGGCTCTTTGGGCTGGGCCGTAGTTTCAGACACCTCGCCCAAGCAGCTTGCGGGCGTTAGCGCCGGGGTGTTCAACATGTTCGCCAATGTCGCAGGCATCACTACGCCGATCGTGATCGGGTACATCGTCAAGGCGACCGGCAATTTCAACGGAGCCATGGTTTTCCTGGCCGCCAACGCGCTAACCACCGTGCTGAGTTACCTGGTTATCGTGGGTGAGATCAGACGCGTGGAACTAAAGACATGATACGTGAATTTACCGCTCCACCGGCGTTGTGCCTGGCGATGGCGATCTGTGCCTTGATCACCGGCGGCCATTTCATCAGCCCCACCTTGGCGCGGTACAAGGATATGTGGTGGATGTTTACGTCAACCCCTGGAAACGATACGCTTCGGCTGTTCTATGCGCGTGATTTGAAGGGGGCATGGACGGAACATCCGCTGAGCCCCATCGTAAAGAAAGATCTGCGGACCGCGAGACCCGCCGGGCGGCCATTTGTCATCGACGGGACCCTGTACCGGCTTGGCCAGGACTGTTACCCGACCTACGGGAACCAGGTGCATGCCTTTCAGATTACGGACATCAGCCCCACTCACTACTCCGAAAAGATGATTGATGCTCCCGTGGTGAAATCCTCGTCGAAGGGCTGGAACGCCCAGGCGATGCACCACGTCGATGCGCATCAAACGGGCCAGAATCAGTGGATCGCCGTGGTGGACGCGCTCGGCAAGTAACCCGCTAGAAGTAACATTGGCAGGCACGGGGTGAGAATGCGGCAAGGCCGGCAGTCCCCGCAAGCACCGGGGCCGGCCAAACCCGGTTTGCAGCCCGGCGTCGGGCCTTCTTGCGTTGGCTGTGAAACGAACCGAGGGTGCTGGATCGGATAAGCGGCCCCCGCCGGCAAACGAACCTCGCCTGCCCTTGAATGCCTTGTCATTCTCCCTCCTCCCGCCTAGAGTGGACTGGAAATGACTGGTTTCTTAAGAAAAATGCCGCCGGCCTGTTTTCTGTTTCTATTCGCTCCATTTACGGCCGAGTACTTAAGCGGCTCCTCGCCGAGTTTTAATCCCATCCTCTTTTTGATCAATCTGCTCCTTTATGGTCCCGGGGCGCTAATGATTCGCGAACTGAAGGTCAAGTGGCACAAAGGCTGGCTGGCCGTGTTCATCATGAGTGCCGCGTATGTGATCGCGGAAGAAGGTCTGATGCTCAATACCTTGTTCGATCCGCTCAAAAACACCGCCGGCCGCTCTCTTGGGGTAAACTGGGTGTGGACCACGGGCATGCTTCTGGTCCATTCTTTAGTCAGCATTTTTCTGCCAATTCTTTTGGCCGAAGCCCTCTACAGCGAGCGCGCCAAGGACCAGTGGATAAGACCGAGGACCTTTTTCCTTCTGCTGACCATCTTCTGTGCAAATGTCTTCGGCCTCGGAAGGTTGTTGGTTTCGGCTAACCGCCCGGGAGCCGTTTTTTGCATCCTCGAGTTGGTCATCATCATAGCCTGCCTGCTTGCGGCCAAACATGCGCCTGGTCCGGGGCCTGAAAATGCAGAGTTCAACCCCCTGCGCTCGCCCCAGTGGTTCTATTTTGCGTCGCTCATCGGAACCACGATCACATTCCTCGTCGGTTTCGCGGCTCCGTCACTGCCCATGCCTGCCCTGGCAAAGATGATGCTCATGGCGGCAGTCTATCTGGCCTTCCTGGGGTTTCTGGGGCGAAATCATGCCTTCAAGCCCGGGCTGCCGCCCCTGGCACAATTGGCCATCGCCGGCGGGATTGTTTCGTTTTGGGTGCTTGTGGCGCCGGTGACTATGATCGGAAAAGGCAACCCGGGCCCGCTGATTTTTGCTCTCTTCGCGATTGCCTTTTTGCTGAGCACGCGGCGCTATCTCATGAGTCTCAAATCATTCCCATGAGAGCGGGTATAATTCTTGTTATTGCCAGGACTTCGAACGGCGGCGCCTCAAGTCCGGAGACCGGGCGCGCGATTGGTTGTACCCGCGCGGAAACCCGTGCTGGAAAGCGCGTTTTGCCCCAATGCAAACCGGGGATTACTCCGCCGTGGGAATCGTGAAGGAGGGCAGCGGCCCACGTTTTTCGTCCGCGGTCCGGTTCACCTGCGAGCCGTCTGCCAATCGGGGATTCGTCCGCGTGAGCGCCAAAGACCCTCGTTTTCTTGATTCTGGTTGGGAGACTTGGGCCTGCGCACCGAAGGCGGCGGCTCGGCCTGGGGCGGCGAGTTCTCGCTGAGAGAAGCCGCGGGCGGACCCGAGTTGCTCTGGGAGGCGGACATGAACCGCTCCATCCGGGGCTTTTACAACCCGCTGGACTGCTTGGTGGTGGACGAACTGGTCGCTTCGGCGGAGAAGCACCGCATTTACCTCCAGCTTTGCCTGCTCACGCGCGACCTCTACATGAGCGCATTGAAAGACCCGGCCAGCCCGCAGTATGAGCGCGCCATTCAAGACGCCCGGAAATTCTTCCGTTACGCCGTAGCCCGGTGGGGCTATTCAACCAGCGCCGCTGCAAGGCGGTGTGCTCCGCTTGGCAGTTCCTGACTTCGACCTCGATATTGCCTGCGGCATCTCGCCCTGATGCGAGCAGAGGCCAGGTTTTGTCAGGTCCGGCTGGTCTCCTCCACTATGGGCTTGCGAGACGCCCGCAACTGTGGCCAGCTTCAAGGAAGGACTGGCGGAGCGTTTTCACCTAAGCATCAAGCCGGCCGGCGAAGACCGGGCTGCCACTCGGATCGTTTCGTTTTCCGTTGAACCGGGAGCAAAGGTTTCAGCATCAAGCACAATCCCAGCGTGACCGGCAGCCCTTTTCCCGGGGTGAGATCACCGAAATACCACAACCGCAATTTCATAGACATTTACTCGAGGGACATTGAAAGAAATGCAATCAACTCGCTGCTCGAAAGCCAATTCTATGCTCTGCGCGTGCTCCGGGCCGGTCAACCGCACTGTCTGCGCGGTTTTTCCTGGCGGCAGCAGGAGATTTATCGCGGCATTGGTGACCGGGGCGTTGGCGCGATAATTAACCAAGTGCGCCAGCCGGCGCCCAGCCTGCTCCGTAAGCTCGGCACACAAGCCAGGTGGCGCCTGGACAGAAAGCGAGAGCCGGCCACCACAGGCCCGCTGGACCGCGGCAACACAATCGCCAGTTTCCGGCAACCGAACCACCCGCGCCGAGGGCAGATCCTGCAGGGCGGGTTTGGGCCTGGGCCTGAGCCACTCATCGTGGGTTGCCGCCGGCCCGATGATGCACAGGCACCCACCGGAGGCCACATAGTGCTTCAGCCGCCTGATTTGCGGATCGGACAGCGCGATGCAGCCTGCCAGGACAAGGACCCGATAGTCGTGCAGGTCAGACAATTGTTGATCGTGAATAATCTGGAAGGGGACGCGATGCTCGATCAGGGCCTGTTCCACGTCCCCGGCAAGCTGCGCCCACTTCGGCTCGGCATAGACCTGCGAGGGAAAGCTGCGCAGAATGGCCACATCGGCGATGGCCTGGGCGTTGCGAAAGAGGTCGTGGCGGCCCGTAAAAAACCGGAGGTAGGGCGCGAGGTTCGTGGAGACAGGTTGATCCGACCCCGGCTTGGCGGCCAACTTCCCGTACTCGAACCAGCAGACGCAGCCCAGGCAGTCCAGGTTGAAGGCCATCGCTTCCGCGGCTTCCAAAGGCGTCGTGGTGTAGGCAAACGCCAGATTGCCCACGGCTCGCCCCAGTTTACAGGTACGGATGCGGGTGTGCAGGCTCCCGTCGCGGTAGCCCGGAGTCACATCCTCATCCCAAAAGGCTTCGCCGCCGGTGAGCAATCTCCCGTGGTCCACCGGCGGCTGGATGCGGCGGCCGAGTCCGCCCGGATTGCACTCCACCAGAATGTCTTTTCGTTGCGCGCGGGCATATCCAACCAGGTCGTGATAAGACTCCGCGAGTGATTGGCAGCAGAAGTCCAGCCAGGCACGCCTCTGAAGATTATCCCCGGAATCGGCATTGGGCGGAAAAACGCGGTTCAGGTCTCCGCTGCCCATGGTTCGAAGTTCCCTTGAGGCAAACGTCTTTCCGAGGTACTTGCGAAAGCGCTGGACGGAGCAGGCGTCAAAACCGGGACCGACGTTGTAGTTGTCAAAGTGGATGAGATCCGCGCGGACCTCGCGGACGGCAAAACGAACCAGCTCCTTATAGAACGACTGGGCGTCAGGATGGTTGCGGTTCCAGTAATAGCGATAAGGGGCCGAATCGTAAGTGACGGGCTTGGCGCTCTGATCCAGCAAGAGCCAGTCTCTGGCTTCCGGGTGCTCCTTAAAAAAAAGCTCCCAGCCAAAAGCGCCGCTGAAATTATAGACCCCCACGTGCAAACCGGCGTCGTGGCAGAGTTGGGCAAACCGAACGGCGTCAGCCATGCTCTGGCGCTCCGCGCCCAGCCCGAATCCCTTGTAGGCGTGCATCATCACGAAATTGACGCCCAGGGCTTTGAGTTGAGCGACCATTTCCGGGCTGTGTTCGCGGGCGTAAGCGGCGAGTTGTTCCGGCGTCGGCTCGTAGCCAGGGCTCCCGTCCCGGCGAACGCGAAATAACAGCGGCTCCCAACTGCCCGCCATTACAAGGCCGTCCCTCTGCAGCCACGCCGGCCGTTTGGCCGGTGGCAAGGTCAGGGTCTTGGCGTATCCGGATGCGACCAGGGCCGCGCCCAGCAGGACGGCGGCTCCAATCCGCGCCCAGGATGACTTCACGGGTAACACAAAGTTGGCGTCGGGTTTCACTCTCTTTTCTCGCGCATGGCGAGCCGTCTCAGGTCGAGCGGTTCCTATCTCAAACGATCACGGTGGCTGGCGAAAGTGTCTGATGAGGCGGGCCGGGGCGCGGAAAACGAGTAAAGGCCCGATTGCACCTCGTATTGCGCGACTCCCGGTTCCGTGGAACTGCGCAGTTCGATACCAGGAGCGTTTGCCGCCCGCCTTCGACCTTCCTTTACGGCGTCCAGCTTGGCTGTGGGCACGAACACGGTGGCCGTAGTGTTTGGTGGGACGCGGATGTTCAGCTTGAAGGTTCCAGGCTCAAGGCGCCATTCGCTGGAAATGGCGCCATGGATCGAATCATAGGTCGCCTTGGCCCACGTCAACCCGGCACAAACTTGCGGGCGGATGACGAAATGCTTATACCCCGGCCCGGCATCGTCCGGATTGATGCCGGCGATGTTCCGCCAGATCCATTCTCCGACCGCTCCGAACGCCCAATGGTTGAAAGAGTTCATGCCGGGATCCTGGAACCCGCGCCCTTTCACATAGCCATCCCACCGCTCCCAGATAGTCGTCGCGCCGTTGTCGAGCATGTAGCCCCAGGAGGGGAATGTGCGATTGGTCAGGAGTTGCCAGGCCGTGTCGTTGTAGCCGTAGCGGGTCAACTCCAGCATCGCCCGGTGGGTCGTCTGGATGCCGGTGGAAAGGTGGTCCTGGTGCTTGCGGATGCTCTCGACCAGGCGTTGGGCCGCTTTTGCCCGCAGTTCCAGAGGCAGCAGATCGAAGTCCAATGCCAGGGCGTAACCGGCCTGGGTGTCGCCTTCGATGCGGCCGTCTGGCTTTACGAACTGCTTATTGAAGGCGGTTCTGATCTTCCGGGCCAAGCCGCGGTAGCGCAGCGCCTGGTCCTCTCGGCCGAGGACTTCCGCCATGCGGCCGACGAGTTCGGCTGAATGGGCAAAAAACGAAGTGGCGAAAACCTCGTTTGGCACGCTCCCGCCTTTGGAAGGCCAATCCTTCTGTCCAATCCAGTCGCCGTTCAGCCAATCGTTGTAGTCGTTGCCGCGCCCTTTGCTCCAGATTAGATCCGGGTTGAGGCGCCAGATGTAATCGACCCAGCGGCGCGCGGAGTCGAAATGGTCGGCGAGCAGCCGAGTGTCGGCATAGTTCTGGTAAACCCGCCAGGGCACAATGACACCGGCGTCGGCCCAGGCGGGCGCGCCGGAAGCGCCGGCGTTGGGATCGCCCGGGTGTGGCGCATAATCCGGGAAGCGTCCGTCGGCGGCCTGGTCGTCGCGCACGTCTTGCAGCCATTTGCTCAGGAAGGCGGCCAGGTTCATGTTGAAGATCGCGGTCTGTGAGAAAGCCTGGATGTCACCCATCCAGCCAAAGCGTTCGTCCCGCTGCGGACAATCGGTTGGGGAACTCATCAGATTGGCCCGCTGCGTCCAGAGGATGTTGCGCATTAGTTGGTTGATGGCGGGCTGGGAGCACTCGAAGCGGCCTGCCTCCGGCGCGGCGGAGTGGATGACTTTGCCCACCAGCGAATCCAGGCGGGGCCTTTGCCGCAAGCCCGTCAACTCCACGTACCTGAAACCGTGATACGTGAAGTGCGGCTCGAACGTTTCTTCCCCCGCTCCTTGCAATATGAACCGGTCCACTTGAGGGGCGCCGCGCAAGTTAGCCGTATAGATCGTGCCATCCTCGTTGGTCATCTCGGCGTGTCGCAGCGTCACCATGGTTCCGGCGGCCCCAGTCGCCTTGAGCCTGCACCAGCCGACCATGTTCTGGCCGAAGTCAAACACATAAACTCCGGGCTTAGGCTCGGTCAGCGAGACGGCCTTGAGTTCTCCGTTCACCCGGATGGGTTCGTTGCGCTGCCATGCCAAACGAGCGGGCTCCGGCTCCATAACCCGGACCGGTTTCCACTTTGGCGGCTCGAAGCCGGCCCTATCCGAGCGGGCGTTCTCCAGCCGCCCATCGTAGGTTTCGCCATCGTAAATGCCGGCGGCGCGAATGGGGCCTTCAGTGCTGCTCTGCCAGCCGGGGCCGGTAACGATGAGCTGTCTGCCGCCATCCGCCAACTCGAGTTCAAGTTGCAGCAGGAACCGTGGGAAAGTGCCGTAGGCATCTCCTGAAATCCCCATCAGGCGTCCCATGAACCAACCCTCGCCCACCGTTGCGCCCAGCGTGTTGGCGCCCCGACGCAGAAGTCCGGTCACATCGCAGGTCTGATATTGAACGCGGTTGAGGTAGCTGGTCCATTCCGGCGCAAGAAGATTTTCGCCCATTCGCCGGCCGTTGATCCGAAGCTCATAAAGACCCAACCCGGTGACGTAGGCGGTTGCTCGCTTGACGTTGCTGTCCAGCTCGAAAGTCTTGCGGAACAGAACGGCGGGTTTCGGAGCCGGGGCGCGGGCCGATGCCTGGGGCTGCGTGCGCCCGTCCACCAGGTTGCGCCTGGCCCAGCCACCGGCTTCGATGGAGTCCAGAGCCGTGACATGCGCACCCCGTGCGAGGTTTGTCCCCTGGCTCAGCGCCTCCATTTCTGCGAGCGCCAACCCGTAATCGGTTCCGCTGCGAAGGCGGAGGCGGGTTGCCTGAAGCCGGACATAACGAGCGACTATGGGCGTGGTTTGGAAGAGAGGCGCGTTGGTGCCCGGGTTTGGCTCGTCCTCTTGAGTATGGTCAATGACCACGCGTGCGTCGGCAAAATCTGCTTGCTGCCCCACCTCGATCTTAAATCGCAGTGGGAACAGAAAACCGGGGGTGTCAGGCTGCCAGTCATAAGGCCGTGCCGGGAAGAGACGGAAAGCATCAATGCTTTGCGAAGCCCCCAGGTCGATCGCGACCCATTTCCGAACGTCCGCCGACCCGGCCAGCTCGCTGTGATAGCCATTGTGAGGGCCGGCGGGCGGGCGGTTCTGCGCCTCGGCTACAGTTGCAGCATCCGCTATCCATTTGGCCTGCCAGTCATCCGGCGCGAGCAAGCCCATCGTCCAACTGGCGGGCGCGCTCCACGACGAGGCCGTCCCGTTCCGGCCCCAGACCCGCACCTTCCAGTGGCAGCGCATCCGCGAAGTCAGCGCCCGCCCGCCATAAGTCACCTGGATTGACTGGTCCGAAGCGACTCGCCCGGTGTCCCACAAATCACCCCGGTTGTCCCGAAGCCCTTCTTCGCTCGAAGCGGCAAGGACCTGGTAAGCGGTCTGCCTTTCGCCGCGGCGCCCGGAGCGGATTTGCCAACTGAGCCGCGGTTGGGCCACGTCCATCCCGCAGGGGGCGCCGAGGTACTCGCAGCGGAGGCCGGTGACCTCGAGCGCCGGCACGTTGCCGGTCAGCAGGGCGGTGGCTGCCAGGAAGGAGAATGCGGCCTTGAGGCTCATTTCAGGAAATAGATTTCCTTCATGTCCGCCCAGATTTTGCCCGCGGCGGCGGCGTCCGGGAGCGGCGACTGGCACGGGTCGGTTTGTTTCCACCACCGCTGAGTTTCCGGATCGGCGGCCATTCGGTTCATGTCGGCTTCGAAGTCCGTGCCGGTGTATTCCAGGTAGGCGAAGAGGTATAGCTTGCCCTCAATCTCGCGCTCGTGAATCGAAAAGTTCCGGATGTGGCAGGCCTTAATCATCCGGTTGACACCCGGCCACGGGTTGGCGTGGAGCTGCCGGTAGCAAGCGGCCTTATCAGGCTTGAGCCCCGTAATCCAGGCGTAACGCTGCGGGGCTTGGTGTGTCGCGCAGCCGCTCAGCAAGGCGGCAGTGAACAGAGTGCAAAGGTGTTTCATGGTCGGGAATTGAGCTTCGGAATGCGATGAATCATCGGAAAACGACGTAAAGGACGGCAAAAACCACCAGCACCAGGCCCGTTGCGAGGCGGTAGTTGCCGAGCGCGCGCCCGCCAGCCTGGCCGCGCAAAGGCTCGCGCCAATCCTCCCAGATCAGCGGCCGGGCCTCCGCTTTGAGCGTTTCGGGGAACATGAATGTCGTGGCGATCATAATCACCAGGCAGGCGACAAGCAACAGAAAGGCTGTCAACATGAAGTCGCCGCGATAGAGGTTGTTCCAGTCGAGATAAAAGGTCACGAAACCGAGGGCCATGCCCGCGATGAGGGTGAAGCAGGCGGACTTGCCCGAGGCGCGTTTCCAAAACACGCCCAGCAGGAACACCGTGGTGATGGGCGGCGCCACATACGAGATGAGCTTGTTGATGCCCTCGAAGATCGTTGTGTAGTGGCCAAAAAGGGGCGACGCCACGACGGCCAGGATTGTGCCCAGGACGGTTGTAACCTTGCCGATCGTGACCAGTTGGTGATCGCTGAGGCCGGGTTTGTGCCGTTTGAAAAGATCATACGCCACGAGGGTGGCGGTGGAATTGAGAGCCGCGGAACAAGTCTGCATCGCGGCGGCGAGCATGGCGGCGGCCACGAGCCCTTTGAGCCCGACCGGCAACAGGTGCGTGATGAGAAACGTATAGGTGTCGGCAGCGGTCTGTGGCGCTGCGTCACCGAAGGCCTTTTGCTGAACCAGCGCGACGCAGATCACCCCCGGCAGCACGAAGAAGAACACCGGCCAGATCTTGAGAAAGGCGCAGAACAACGGCCCGAGGCGGGCGTTCTTCTCGTCCTTGGCGGCGAGCACACGCTGGACAATGGTCTGATCGCAGCACCAATACCAGATGCCCAGCACCGGGTAGCCAAGCACGATGGAGTACCACGCCAGACCGGAAGGATCGCCGGTCGTGCGCGCCATGTGGAGAAAGTTGCCGGTGCCCCAGTTGACTTTGCTGTCCGCGACGCCGGCGAGTGGATGCGGGTTGGAAGCCAGCGTCTGCGCCAGGGCGGTCCAACCGCCGACCTTCGTATAGCCCACGACCGTGATGACCACCGCGCCAAGGAGGAGCAAAACGGTTTGCACGCTTTCGGTCCAAACCACCGCCAACAGTCCGCCGAGCATCGTGTAAATGCCGGTGAGCAGGCCGAGCAGGATGATAAACACCCGGAGCGCGTCCACCCCGAGAATCGTCGCGCCCGGCGCCAGACCGAGGATGCCGCGCAACACCCACGCCGCCGTGTAAAGCGCCACTCCCATGTGGATGACGATAGCCGAGAACAGGGACACGGCCGACAACACATCGCGGCAGGGGCGATTGAAGCGGCGTTCCAGAAAGTCCGGCAGTGTGGCCACTCTCGAGCGCAGATAAAGCGGCGCGAAAAAGAGCGAGAGCAGGATCAGAGTGAAGCCCGCCATCCATTCGAAGTTGCCGAAGACCAGGCCGAACTTGTAGGCGGTTTCGGCAAGGCTGACGAGGTGGACGGTGGAGATGTTGGCCGCGAACATCGCCAACCCGATGACGGGCCAGCCAAGCGTATTGCCGGCCAGAAAGTAGCGCCCACCCTCGCCGCCGCATTCGCCCTTACGGCGCAGGAAGCCCGCCGCCACGCCGAGGCCGACCACGGCCAGCAAATACAGGCCGATGATCGTCCAATCCAGGCCGCTTACGGATGTGTTCATGGCGCATCCGGCTGCTTGAATGCGGCCTTGGGATGCACGGAAGTTTTGAAGCCGGTCAGCCTGAGCGCGAAGGCGTGCCCCCAAGGGCGCCCCGCCACACCAAGAGCGGGCAGTGAGATGACAGTCTGCGTCATTCCTCAGGTGGTGTCTCGATGTTCGCGCTGAAACGCAATTACCTTCCGGAGGTAGGGGACATCGAGCGGCGTAAAAAAGGAATCATAATCGGGCACAATCGACCGGGAGTTGCTCACGTCAAATTCGCAACGACTGTTCAGGTAGGGCGCATACACTTTCAGGGAGCGGAAGATCATCTCCTCCGTGTGGCTCATCGGTTTGGGAATATCCGCGACAAATTCAAGGGCCAGTCGGTCTTTGACTTGGAACGCCTCGCAAATCAAACTCATTACCTCCGGATTGGGCTGAGGCCGCGGATGGCAAAGGTGGAACACCTTCCCTGGCGCGGCGGCCGATTCGGCAATCTGCAGGAGCGGAGGGACAATCGAATCCACCGCGGCCAGATTGGGGCTGGCTCGGGCATCGGCCAGCAACCTTATCGTCTTGCTCACCACCTGCCCATCCGCGATCCCGTAGTCTTCCTGGATACGGCTTACGACCTCGACCATGGCGTTGAGGTGCGTGAAGGTGGAGGCCCGTCCGGATTCTCGGTCATTGATGATGATTGAGGGGCGAACGATGACTAGCGGAATGGCCTGCTCCTGGCAGAGCGCGGTGAGGGCCAACTCGGCGTCGAACTTGCTTTTCTCGTAGCTGTTCCAAAAGTCCTGTCCGCAATCCAGTTCGCTCTCCCGGATCAACTGCGTGCGCTTCCCGGCAACGTAGGCCGTGCTTACATGAATGACCCGGACGATTCTCCCCTGCAAGGCGCTCACCAGCTTGACCGGCGCCTGAACATTCACCCGGCGCTGGATCCCAGGGTTGGATGGCCTAAACCGGGTATCGCCGGCCAAGTGGAACAGGGTGGCTTCCGAGGCCGAGGAGGCGGTTTGAAAAAGGCCATCCAGGTTTAATTCCGGCGCGCTCAGCCCCACCTCGTGACAAAAGAGACGCCTGCGCAACTCGACACTGCTTCCCACCTCGCGCATGGCGGCAAAAACACGATCCTCCCATCGGCCGGCCTCGTTGCCCCTTCCCAGGGCCTGCACAGTCCAGCCCTGCGCCAGGAGCCGGCATACGACATGCGAGCCGATGAAGCCATTGGCGCCGGTGATGATCGCTGTTTTCACAAGGTTTTGGCTTGGCTGAAGAATACCCTCCCAGGAGCTGATTGAAAAGCCCATAATCTGAGATCAAAAACATGGCGGCTCCGCGCTGCTTCTAGCGGTGGTTGGAGTCTATGGCGTCATGGCCTGCTGCGTGCCGGCGCGATGCGAATTCGAGGGCGATGGGTGAACTTGGAATTGCTGGAACGGCCCAGCCGTCGTTCCCAAGGCCCCGCTACGCCCTCACGGCGGGAGTTGGTTGAACAGTTCTGCCGGGCCACGGGTTGGCGCGATGCCAAAGGCCGGCTGAGTGTCAGTTCTGCCAGCGCGGCATTGCGCCGACTGGAGACGCTGGGCAAGGTGCAATTGCCGCCAATGGCCCAGCGAGCCAAGGGGGCGTTGCCCCGAGGCCTATCCGACGATGGCCAGCCCTTGCCTGAGTTGCCCAAGCTGCCGGCCCGGAGCCGCCGGATTAGCGGTTTAAGGTTGCGCCGGGTGCAAGACGAGCACGACTGGGCGCACGGGATTTGGAATCGGCTCATCGTGCGCGAACATCCCTTGGGGCGCAGTCCCCTGGTGGGAGCGCAACTGCGTTACTTGATCGAGTGCGACCAAGGCATCCTGGGAGCTTTCGGTTTTGGGCCGCCGGCCTACCACTTGGAATGCCGGGATCAGTGGATTGGTTGGAGCGCCCTGGCCCGGCAACAGAACCGGGGTAAAGTGCTGGGCTTGTCGCGCTTTCTGTTGCGGCCCGGGCTGCCGGTTCCCAACCTGGCCTCCCAGTGCTATGGGCTGGTCTTGGGACAAGTGGCTCGGGATTGGCAAGAGCGCTACGGAGTCAAGCCGGTCCTGGTCGAAACCTATGTGGACCGGGTGCGGCAGCACGGGGTTTCTTTGGCCGCCTCCAACTGGCGGCGCATCGGTGAGAGCAAAGGCCGGGGCCGGGATGACCGGCGGCGGCACAAATCCAAAACGCCCAAGGATGTCTGGGTTTACGAGTTGGACCCCCAAGGCCGTGCCCAACTCCAAGCCCAGCAGGTGGAACTCTTCGCGCCCCGCTCGGTGTTTGCGCCCGCCCAGGCCCAGGACTGGGTGGAGGAGCAAATGGCCGGGTTGGACTTGGGCGACGAACGCTTGAACCGGCGAGCGCGAGACATGCTGGCTAACCGGTGGGCGCGGCCCCGCAACAGTTTCTATCGCAGTTTCGACTCCCCAGCCCAGGCCAAAGGGGCTTATCAATGGGTGGAAAACCCGCGCGGGGAGATCAATCTGGTCAGTTTGCTGGCACCCCACCAGTTGCAAACCGCCCGGCTCGCATAGCCACCTTGGAACTCAAATGGGCGGAGGTGGAAATCAAGCCCCCGGCGGTGGCGTTGAAAAAGAGTTGGCCGGTCCAGACCCTCAAGATGGCGCGCCGGATGGTGAGATGGTAGGCGCCAAGGTGGGGAATCGAGGTCTGGCATGGCGTGCTCAAATTAGTCTGTGGAGTCGAAGATCGCCAGATGAAGAGCGCCCAGGCGCTGGAGCGAGCCTTGGCGTTGGACATGATCGTGGCTTCTCGCGCGCTGTTATTAAGTCGTTTGGGTAAAGAACACCCGGACTTGCCGGCCGAGTTGTTCTACAACCCGCAAGAGTTGGAGGTGCTGGAGGTAAAAAAAAAGGAAACCCGAAAATATCCAGACAGCGGTAAGCTGACGGTGTTCCAGGCCAACATTCTGGTAGCGATGCTGGCGGGCTTTTGGGCACGGGCGGGCGATGGGCATCCGGGGCCTCGGATTCTGGCGGAGGGCTTGCGACCATTGCGGGGGATGGTTTGGTACAAGACCATCCCAACCCGGCGCGCCAAGCCAAGCTCCGGAGGAGCGCCATATTTATAGCAACCACGCCCCGCTATGACCTTTCCAAGCCCCGTAGGGGCGGCACCGCTGGCATCATCCAACCCTGTGCCGCCCCTACGGGGCTTGAGACCGTTCTTTTGAGGTTGTGTGCTATACAGATGGCGCTCCTACGGAGCTTATCCTTCGGTGTGGCCTGAGAGGCGACCCAACCACTGTTGTGGCGGCGAACGGCATCCACACCCATTCCGTGTTCATCGCCGCGTGCAAACTGCGCCGCCCCGGTCGGCCGCATTTTATCAGTGGCACGCCATAGCGAGCGGTTAAGGTCTGGCCCGCAAGCAAATCAAAGAAATCTCCACCGGATGTTTAAACGAGTCATTTCCGGGTAAGGATGAGGGGTGCAGAGCCGCTTAAGCAGGTGCCGGTGGCGCTGGAAACAGGGGCGCAGCATTCTGGGGATGGCCAGGACATAATGGCGGTGGGCCACCGGAGCCACCACCTGGTCCATGATGAACCGGGCGGTAGTCTGGACATTTTTCTGGTGGCAGGACGGGCAGAACCGCCGGCTTTTGCAGGAGAAGGCCAGCAGGTACTCATGCTCGCAATGGTCGCAGCGGACTCGCGCGAAGCCGCGTTCGAGATTGCCACAGTCCAAAAACTTGTGAACGACCTCGGGAATGATCGGGCGCAGGCTGCCGTAGCGGGGCTGGTAAGCTGCCGGGTAAAGCTTCTCGAACTCGTCGTAATGGCGGTGCGCGCAAGGGCTTCAAGCTGACCGACCCCACCTTCATCCTTCCACCCGTGCAGATCACCCGGCGCGAGGTCTTCAGCTTCTCCATCGCGCGAAAGCTGCTGGAGCGCTTCGAAGACACACCGCTGGAGATGGATATGCGCTCGGTTCTGGCCAAGATCGCGGGGTGACTAGGCGAAATCGACACAATTATTACCTGCGCTGGCCCCTCAGATTTGAGTCTGACCTTTGGCCGTCCGTGTTCCGCGCTGGGCCTAACGGTTTGCCCTGCTACCTCCAAGCCACGGCCCGGCGCTACACACTTCCGGCCAGAAGTGAGAGCATCCTGACCCCCGCGTCCCGTGGACAGGAAGCCAATGCTGCCTGGGACGACCCAGGCTCTCCGCTTCGCTTCGTGCTGAAGGCTGGCGGACCGTGCAGAAAACAGATCAGTCTTACCTTTGCCGGGGCAGGCCAACTCGTTCCCGACACCTTCAGTGAATTCTTCAGCAACCGAGTAGTGAATGAGCAGGTGCGGGTATGCCCAGGCAGGCGCCGAGTAGCCTTGACCTCCGGGCATTTCGTGCGATTTTTCCCTCAGAAAACAGAGCATAAACCGCTCGATTCCGACGCTCGCCTCAGGTGCGTTGCGCTCCCCGTCGCTCGGCGGCTTTTTTCATAAGTTCCGAGACCGCTGTCATCCGTCACGGGCGAGACTCAGGGATGCTTCAATCGGCAATACTGCTGGCTGGCAGAGGGGGTGACGATGACTTGCTTTTCGCCTCCGAGCGGGACAGGCGCGATGGTCACATCCACCCAGTTCGTGGTGGTGAGACTTGAATTCTGCTGCAACGATCGAATGAATCGCTTTGAGGCCTCGCCCAATTCTTTGAGCACAAAGTCGTTCTCCCGCCTCAAACCCGCCCCCTACTGGTGGGCATGCAGCCGGTAAAACTTTGACCCGGTCGGTGAACTCACCGTCACGAAGGCGATGTTGTTAGTAATCCCCTGCGCAACCGGCACTTGCGCCCAGTTAGCGGGCGACAGTTTGTCACTGGATTCCAGCACAAAGCCCGCTGCGGATGCTTTCTCCAACCACAAAAGCTTCAGACCGTTAGAGCTACGATCCAACTCCAGTACCGGCAGGGGACCGCTCCAGATCGGGGGCGGGGTGGCCTTAAATGCCGCCACCTGCATCACCCACCCGCTGGCACCACATGGGGCCGTTGCGTCGTACGTTCCGGCCGCGTCCGCCACCATGTCCTCGACAATATCACTGTCCGGCCGCGTATACATTCTTTCCACATATCCGGCGGCGGGGCCGATGAAAGAGCCTGTGGTCGTCCCGGCGGCGAACAGCAATTCGTTGGTCTGGCCGGTGGTCAGTGGCCCGCTGTCAGCAAGAAGACCCGAGCCATTCCCAGAGGACCCCGCATCGAAGGGGTCGCCCTGGATCAGCCCGGCATACTCCGTCGCCCGCAGGTCAACGAAGTGCGCCGGTTGGTCGAACATGACCGTGACCGTGTTGCTGCCTGAGAGGATATTGGTCGCGTAATAAATAGCCTGGCTGAGGCTGTTAGCCATTTGCTGGGACGTGGGAACGGCGGCTTGGCAAGTGTTGCCGGCGGAATCCGTCACGCTCGTGATGTTCGCGGTGACGTCGTTCCAGCCGATGGCCAGAATGTTGACGTTGCCGGCGGTTTGCGTGTTGGTGTAGGCCACGGTGACCTGGTCTTGGTCCGTTTGTGGACACGCGTAATTGCCCTGCACGTACAACGTCCGAGTCGGTTGCGGACCGGTCTTAAACGCTGCCACCTGCATCAACCAGCCGCTTGAGGCCAGCGGAGCCGTTGCGTTGTACGTCCTGACCGAGACCGCCACCATGTCCTGGACAATATCCGAGTTCGGCTGCGTAATGACCCGCTGCACGTATCCAGCGCCGGGACCGGTGAAACTGCCCGCGACCATTCCGGCGGCGAACAGCAATTCGTTGGTCTGGCTCGTCATCAGTAGCCCGCTGTCGGCCAGGGCGCTCGTGCCGGAGGCCGAGGCTCCCGCGTCGAAGGGATTGTCTTGGCTCAGCCCGGAATACTCCGTCACCCGGAGGTCGACGGACTGCGCCGGTTGGTCAAACATGACCGTGACCGTGTTGCTGCCTGAGAGGATATTGGCCGCGTAATAAATAGCCTGGCTGAGGCCGCTGCCCTGGAACGTGGGAACGGCCATTTGGTAAGTGTTGCCGACGGAATCCGTCACGCTCGTGATGTTCGCGGTGACGTCGTTCCAGCCGATGGCCAGAATGTTGAGGTTGCCGCCGGTTTGCGCGCTGGCGTAGTCGACGGCAACCTGGATTTGCGGCGATTGTGGGCACGTGTAAGCCTGCTGCACGAACCCTAAGCCGCCGACCGCACTGGATGGCGGCGGGCCGGTCCTAAACGCTGCCACCTGCATCAACCACCCACTGGACGCCAGCGGGGCCGTTGCGCTGTTCGTCCCTGCCGAGGCCGCCACCATGTCCTCGACAACATCCGCGTCCGGCTGCGTAATGACTTCCTGCACCCACCCGGTTCCGGGGCCGGTGAAACTGGCCCCGGTCATTCCGGCGGCGAACAGCAATTCGTTGGTCTGGCTCGTGGTCACTGGCCCGCTGTCGGCCAGCGCGCCCGTGCCGGAGGCAGAGGCTCCCGTGTCGAAGGGATTGTCTTGGCTCAGCCCGGAATACTCCGTCACGCGGAGGTCAACGAACTTCGCCGGTTGGTCAAACGTGACCGTGACCGTGTTGGCGCCTGAGAGGATATTGGCCGCGTAATAAATGGCCTGGCTGAGGCCGCCGCCCCGGAACGTGGGAACGGCCAGTTGGTAAGTGTTGCCGGCGGAATCCGTCACGTTCGTGATGTTCGCGGTGAGGTCCTTCCAGCCGATGGCCAGAATGTTGAGGTTGCCGGCGGTTTGCGCGTTGGCATAGGCGACGGCAACCTGGTTTTGGGGCGATTGTGGACACGCGTAATGCTGCTGCACCAACGTTGGTTTGCCGCCGCCCCCAGTTGTTGGTGGGGGGCCGGTCCTAAACGCTGCCACCTGCATCACCCACCCGGCGGAACCCAGCGTGGTCGGTACGTGGTACGTCCCTGGCGAGGCCGCCACCATGTCCTGGACAATATCCGAGTCCGGCTGCGTAATGACTTCCTGGACCCACCCGGCGGCGGGGCCATTGAAACCGGACCCGGTCATTCCGGCGGCGAACAGCAATTCGTTGGTCTGGCTCGTGGTCACTGGCCCGCTGTCGGCCAGCGTGCCCGTGCCGGAGGCAGAGGCTCCCGCGTCGAAGGGATTGTCTTGGCTCAGCCCGGAATACTCCGTCACCCGGAGGTCAACGTACTTGGCCGGTTGGTCAAACGTGACCGTGACCGTGTTGTCGCCTGAGAGGATATTGGTCGCGTAATAAATCGCCTGGCTGAGGCCGCCGCCCCGGAACGTGGGAACGGCCACTTGGTAAGTGTTGCCGGCGGAATCCGTCACGTTCGTGATGGTCGCGCCTTCGTCGTTCCAGCCGATGGCCAGAATGTTGAGGTCGCCGCCGGTTTGCGGGCCGGCATAGTCGACGGCAACCTGGTTTTGCGGCGATTGCGGGCACGTGTAAGCCTGCTGCACGAACAGCGGTTGGGCCTGGGCTTTCGGCGGAGGCTGACACAGCGCAACCAAGGCTGCCAACGCGAGCAGACTTGAAGCGGATTTGCGAGTTGATTTCATAATGGGTTCTGGTTTGTTTAAACTACTAATGGGTGGGTTCATTCTAAATAGGCATCTTCCGTCCTGTGCTGTTTGCGAGTCATTTGTCATCCCTTCTCCCCATGCGCACCTCTCTCAGCGCCTTGAGCGCCGCGGGGTCCCCGCGGCTCGCCGCATCGAACATGCGGGTGCTGACTGTTTCCCAAGTCAGCTTTATGTTCGAGGGTGCCGAATCAAATACTCTGGTTTGCAAGGCGCGGTCCTGCAGGCGATGCGAACAGGCGGAGTGGTTAGGCGAGTTTACACCATTCATAAGCCGTGTTTTTCACGAATCTGCAGAGTTGCCTGATGAACTGCTCATTTTATACGATGCCGATGCATCTCCTGTCAACAAGAAGATGTGGCGGACCCTCGGCGGCGACAACGAGTCCGAGCGCGCAGATGAGCCGGGGCAGTTTCACAGGCACGAATTGAGGTAGTCGATGCTCTCGTCCATTTCGACGAGCAGCGCCTCCTCATTCATTTCGTAGGGGAAGCCGATTTCCGGGAACCAATAGGCTTCCTTGCAGCCGGCGGAGTCGAGCGTCTCGAGCACCTTGTCCATTTTGATGACGCCCCGCGCATTGTTCTTCTTGGAGAAACTCCAGTGCACGTCGTTCTTCCCGTCCATTTGCTGGAGGTGAAAGATGGGGGAGATGGGGCCGAGCTGGCGCAGCCAGCAGTGGAGGTCGCCATCCTTCCCCTTCTGCTCGTAGCTGCACCAGTGCCCCACATCGAGCAGCAGATGGATCGGGATCGCGGAACCATGGTTCATCCGCTCGTAGAGCTCGCGGACGACATCGATGGAGATGCTCATCTCGCGGCCGACCGGGGTGGGTTCCCAGATCAGGAATTCCTGGCCGTGCTTGGCGGCGATGCGCGCGAAGGCCTGAAAGCCCTCGACAGTCGTATCGAGCAGGAACTGGCGTTTGCCCTTGTCCGTGTAGTCGCGCCAGCTCGCCGCCGCGATTGGGCCGCCGATGCCTCTGGAGCCGAGCAGCGCGGAGATCGCGGAGGCCTTGTCGCACCAGTCGAGCGCGTCGTCGCGCATTTGCTTAAACGGATGCAGCAGGTAATTGTAGGTGTAAGCCGCGACGCCGATGAAGCAGTTGTGGACGGAGAAGCCGTATTTATTCGCCGCCTTGTTCACTTCCGCGCAATACATGTCGCGGGCCGGTTCGACGGTGCGCGGGTCGAGCAGGTCAAAGACAAACTGCACGTGCTTCAGACCCCAGCGTTGCCCGATTTGCTGGCCCCACGCGTCGGGTTCGGGCCAGCGTTTCGCGGCGTAGAGCAGGTTCATGCCGAGATGGACTTTCATGGGATATTCCTCCGGGATTTTTGCGGTTAAAGAGAGACGGATTAGAAAATCGCGAGCGGGTTGAACAGCGATCCGGTGCCGCGCGGGAGCCGCAACGGCGACGCCGTCACGAGAAACTCCCAACGCCGCTCCGCCTCGCACACTTTGACGACGTCTTCGAATTGCAGGCTGTCGGCACACACCATGCCCATCGCGGGGATTTGCAGCGCGTGGATCGGATAGGCGACTCCTTCGACTTGGCTCGGGACGGTCTCGCCGTCGCCGTCGGGAAAGAACGCCGCGACCTGGCGCTCGTGGAGCAGCGTTAGCGCCGTGGCGTGCAGCCCGGCGCGGCCTTCGCCATCGTAGCCGCAGTTCCACGCGCCCAACTCGAGCCGCCGCCGGTGGTGGCCGGTGCGGAACAGGAAAATGTCGCCGGGGCCAAGCCGGACGGCCTGCGCTTTTTCAGCGGCCTCCAACTCCTCACGCGTGACGGCCTCGCCCAACTCCAGCCACTTCACGCCGCGCAGCCGGGGAATGTCCAGCAGCACACCGCGCCCGACGATGCCGTGAGCCAACGCGGTGATGTCCTGCAGCGTCGGCCCGTGCGTGGTCACGCTGCCGGCCGGCTTGCCGTTGTAGAGTTTGCCTTTGTAGGCGACGTGGCAGAGCGCGTCCAGGTGCGTGTGGCAGTCGCCATGAATCTCGCTGCCGAGAAAATCCGTGCAGAACTGCGGCTCGCCGACTTCCCAGTGAATGTCGTAGTTGTGCGCCATGTAGTGCGCGGGCGGGCGCGGGTTGTCGGGGCCGGCGATCTTGTTGATCGGAATGGCCATGGAGACGCTGCTGCCAGAGCGCACGAGCCGCGCGGCGGCGCGGATGTGATCGGGCGTGATGTAGTTGAGCGTGCCGCGCTCGTCGTCGGGACCCCAGCGGCCCCAGTTGCAGACGGCTTTGAACAACCCGTCAAATTCCTGCAGGGAAAGCGGTTTGGGCAGGGTCTTGGTCATGGCAGGGAGAAACATGGTCAGGGCGCCAGCAGGCCCCCGTGCCCCGGCCCGCGCGGGATGATGGGCCACACCTCGGCCACGACGCCCTTCTCGACGACGTGATAAACGTCGTAGAGGTTGACGGTGGTGGGCGCGTAGCCGGGGATGAGTTCCATCGTGTCGCCGAGTTTCAACGGGCAGCGTTCGTCGACATCGAAGAGCGCGTGCTCCTCGGCGAAGTAGCGCGCCTGGTAAGCGGGGTAATCGACCATCGTGGGCAGCACGAAATCGATGCCCACCGATTTGCGGCCCGCGTCGAGCACGATCGTGTTGCCGTGCTGGATCGTCACCGTGCCGAGCACCGTAAGCGCAGGCGAGAATCCGGGCACGAGGCTGCCGTGGAAATTATCCATGAACACGTAGGAGCCGGCCTGAATCTCGGTGACGCGCGCGTCGGCGCCCGTAATGTCGTAAGTGCCCGTGCCACCTGCAGACACGACTTCGCAGGGGAAACCTGCCGCGGCCAAACGCTCGACCACGGTGCCGACATGATCCATGGCGGCGCGCGCCTTCTGGAGGCGAAGCGCCCGATCGGGCTCGAGCATGCAATGCCCTTCGTAGCCTTCCACGCCCCGGAAACGAAGTTCGGGAAAACCCGCCACGTGCCGCGCCAGCGCCACGGCCTCCTCGACCGAGCGGACTCCGCCGCGCCCCATGCCCACGTCGATCTCGATCACCACCTCGAGCCGGCTGCCCGCGATGCGGAGCGCTGCCGCCAATTCGGTGACATTGGCAGCGTTGTCCACCGTAGCGGTCAGACGGCCCTCGCGGGCAGCTTCAGCCAGCGCGCGCAACTTTTCCCGGCCGCCCGTCTGGTTGGCGATCAGGACATCCTTGATTCCCGCGCGGCTCATCACGATCGCTTCCCACACGGTCGCCGTGCAGACCCCGATCGCCCCGGCCGCGATCTGCAGCTTGGCCAACTCGGCGCTCTTCTGGACTTTCACGTGCGGACGCAGCCGGGCTTTCAGGCGGCTCATCCGCTCCGCCATGGTCGCGATGTTGCGGCGCGCCGCATCGAGATCGAGGATCAGCGCCGGCGTGACCAGCTCGCGGCGCGGCCGGCCGATCGCGGATGCGTAAGCCTGGCGAAGAGAGTCCTGGAATTTCGCGCTCATGTTATCACGCCATCGCCCGGGGTGCCATACTTGAACAGGAAGCGATACCGCTCCGAGCGAACGAATTCGTCCGGGATCGGAATCACCGGCCCGAGGCCGCCGGCCAGCAGCATCATCTGCGCCGCCTTCTCGACAATCTGGCAGGTCACGAAGGCCTCCTCGAGATCGCGGCCGCAGCAGAACACGCCGTGATTGGCCACCAGCACGGCATTTTCCTCGCCAATGGTGCTCGCCACCTTTTCCGCCACTTTCTCGTGCTGCCCGCCCGGCACGTAGCGCGTGCAACGGATCGCGCCGCCGACAATCTGCGCGAGATCCTCGACGAACGCGGGAATCGATCGATGGAGGCACGAGACCGCGGTCGCGCAAGGCGAATGCGTATGAATGATCGCGCCGACGTTCGCCTTCTTGTTGAGCAACGCGCGGTGCACGCCCGTTTCCGACGACGGCAGCCGCCGCCCGGCCAAAACCTTTCCTTCCGCAGAAACGACGACAAAGTCACTCGTCTTGAGCACGTCGTAGCCAATCTTGCTCGGCGTGACGATGAAGCCCTCCGGCACGCGGACGCTCACGTTGCCCCACGTGCCGGCGATGTAGCCAAGCTTCTCCAGGCGCCGACACGTGTCGATGATGGCGGTCTTGATTGTCTCGTAGGGATCGATGGGCGCACTCATGAGACAGGGGAAAAGATTTGCGCGCGGAGATCCCAGAGGTCCATCTGCCGCTCGGCCGTCTTCGTGTAGAGATCGTAGAGCGCGTGATAGAGCTTCGTGTTGCCGGCGTCCGGCTGGTGACGGCGGCGCATCCGCACCGAACGGTGGACGGCGTCCTGCGCGTCTTTGTAGAACCCGATGGCGACCCCGACATTCATGGCCGCGCCCTTCGCGCCGAACTGCGAACCCTCGGGGACGAGGACTGGCTTCCCGAGGCAATCCGCGACGATCTGGCACCAGACCGGGCTGTTCGCGCCGCCGCCCGAGAGCAGGATGCTCTGGGGATCGATCGGCATGTGGCGGTAGCAGTCGAGCGTCGCCAGCGCCACCCCCTCATAGACCGCGCGCAACAGGTGTTTCGCGGAATGATTCAGATTCAAGCCGGTGAAACTCGCGCGCGCCGTCGGTTTCACGAACGGCCCGCGTTCCCCGCCGGGAAAAAGATACGGATGAAACACGACTCCATCCGAGCCCGCCGGCACTGATTTCACCCATCGCTCCAGACGGCGGTAGAGCGCCTCCCCGCCGCCATCGATTTTGCGCGTGAGTCCGCCGCCGAGTTCCTTGAGGAACCACTCGAGGTTCGGCGTCGCCGTCATCGCGGCGAGCATCCGCATCCAACGCCCCTTGACGCCGTGGCAGAGCGTCATCCCGACCAGCTTCGGCTCGAGCCGCGGCTGGTCCATGATCACTTGATGGATGCCCGCGGTGCCGAGGATCGACGAGGCCTGGCCGTCCTCGACCGCACCGCTGCCGAGCGCGCACGCCGCCACATCCATCGGGCCGGAGCCGATCGGCGTGCCGGCTGGCAGGCCCGTTTCCTTGGCAATCGCCGGCAGGACGGGCGCGACGTTGGCTTCGGTCGGCCTCACCTCGGGATATTTCGAGAAAAGATCTTCGATCCCGAAAATCTTGAAGAGCTCGGGATCGTATCGCCGCGTGGACATGCGCAGCATTGTCAGCGACTCGTCGGTCTCGTCGCTGCTGACGACGCCGGTCAATTTGTAGAAAAGCCAGTCTTTGGCGTGGAAGATGACGTTGGCCCGGCGCAAGGCCTCGGGTTCGTTCTCACGCAACCACGCGAGCTGCGCGGCCTGCGAACCGGTGAAGACCGACGTGCCGCAGATCTCAAAGGCCGCGGCGGCGGTTCCATCGGCGTGCCAGCGTTCGACGATCTTGCCCGCACGCCCGTCACACCAGAGCAGGCCGCCGCGGATGGCACGGCCCTCGCGCGTCATCAGGAACGTGCCGTCACCCGTCGAGGTGATCCCGACTCCAGCCAGTGCTCTCTTCTTTCGCCTGAGTTCGGCGGCGACTTTGCGCAGGCAGGTCTGCGCCGTCTTCCACAGCCGGTCCATGTCCTGCTCGATCCACAGCGGTTGCGGCCGGCGCAGCGGCAGCGGCATTTCGTGGCTGCCCACGTCGTCGCCCGCGTAGTCGAAGGCCACCGCCTTGACCAGCGACGTTCCGGCATCGATTCCGATCAAACAGCGATCTTCATTCATGGCTGACTCGTTTCTCCATAACCGGACCGCCGGGTTGGCGCACGCAAAATCGTAGGCGGCGGAGGCCAGCGGGCGCGCGACAGATTTCTTCGAGCGCCCACGGTGCCGCCTTCAGGCGGCAGCGAGGAATTCGGCCCTGCGCCGTGGAAGGGTGAGCAGGTTGGGCGAGCGGGGTCATTTTCATTTTTTTATTTTTTTTGCCGGATTATCCTTGATTATCCTTGATTATCCTTGATTTTTCGGACTTTTCGGCTCGCGGGCCGGGTCTTGGCAGGGGTTTGTGGATTGCGTGGCCTCCTCAGGCGGGCAGCCGGGGTCGACGATTTCGCAGGCCTGCTCGTAGAGTTTAAGGGCCTCGGGGTGGTCGCGGAAGGCCTCGGCTATGGCCTCGAGGCCCAGCTTGAGTTTGGAGCGCTGGGAATCGTGGTTTAGCCACTCGACGGTTTCGGGCAGGGTGTGGGTGGCGGCGTAGTGGGCGACGGCGGCCTGGCGGTCCGGTGAGAGGCGGTTGAGCTGGGAGCGTCCGTCCGGCTTACGGCCGCTGGGCTCCCGAGCATTCGGGCCTCCGAATTGTGTTTCATTCATGCGCAATAAATTTGGCATGATTTGCGGCGGTGGCGCAAGTGCTCCATTGGCTGTATTGGCTCTTTTTTGCTCGGGGGCCAATTCCCGACGATGCGGCTTCGGACTCAACGGCTGGCCCCTTTCACGTCGCCGAGGCTGG
>Ga0187849_1000501_pt1 | contig 52389 bp, 39 predicted proteins | sample June2016WEW_4_10_2_FD_132412 | JGI IMG/M metagenome (GOLD analysis project Ga0187849, IMG submission 132412) | Peatland microbial communities from SPRUCE experiment site at the Marcell Experimental Forest, Minnesota, USA - June2016WEW_4_100 | ecosystem: Environmental > Terrestrial > Soil >... | reverse complement strand
GCGCAGGTGCTGGTGTTCGGCGCGCAGAAGTATGCCGTGCGCATCCAGCTCGACCCCTCGCAGCTGGCCTCGCGCAACCTCGCGCTCGAGGACGTGGTGACCGCCGTCAGCAGCCAGAACGTGAACCTGCCGACGGGCGTGCTGTGGGGGCCCAAGACGGCGCTCACCGTCCAGGCCACCGGGCAGCTCGGCGATGCCAGCGCCTTCAACGACCTGGTCGTGGCCTACCGCAACGGCGGGCCGGTGTATCTGCGCGAGCTGGGCCGCGTCACCGACGACGTCCAGAACAACAAGACCGCGAGCTGGTACAACGGCGCCCGGGCCATCGTGCTGGAAATCCAGCGCCAGCCGGGGACCAACACCGTCGCGGTGGCGAGCCGCATCCGGGCCGCGCTCGTGAAGGTCCAGCGCGAGATCCCGCCCACCGTCCGCGTCCAGACGCTGTTCGACCGCTCCATCAGCATCCAGGCGTCGGTGCACGACGTGACGTTCACCCTGGAGCTCACGCTGGCGCTCGTCGTGATGGTGATCTTCCTGTTCCTGCGCAACCTGTCGGCCACGGTCATCCCCAGCCTCGCCCTCCCGATGTCCATCATCGGGACGTTCTCGATCATGTACCTGCTGGGCTACAGCCTGGACAACCTCTCCCTCATGGCCCTCACGCTGGCCGTCGGGTTCGTGGTGGACGACGCGATCGTCATGCTCGAGAACATCGTGCGCCACCTCGAGATGGGGAAACCGCGGCTGCAGGCCGCGATGGACGGCGCCGCCGAGGTGGGCTTCACCATCGTCTCCATGACGCTGTCGCTGGCGGCCGTGTTCATCCCGATCCTGTTCATGGGCGGGATCATCGGCAAGCTGTTCCACGAGTTCGCGGTCACGATCGGCGTGTCCATCCTGGTGTCCGGGTTCGTGTCGCTGACGCTCACCCCCATGCTGTGCAGCCGCTTCCTGCGCTCCGACCACGGCCGGAAGCACGGCCGGCTGTACGTGGTGAGCGAGCGCGTCTACGACCGCTCGGTCGGCGCCTACACGCGCAGCCTGGCCTGGGTCATGCAGCACCGGTTCGGCGCGCTGATGTTCTCGCTGGTCACGCTGGCGGCCACGGCGTGGCTGTTCTGGGTCATCCCGAAGGGGCTCTTCCCGACCGACGATACGGGCCAGCTGCTGGCCACCACCGAGGCGGCCGAGGGCGTGTCGTTCGACGCGCTGTCGCAACGGCAGCAGGAGGTCGCCGCCCTGGTGGCGAAGGATCCCGACGTGCTCGCCATCACCTCGGCGGTGGGGTCCACCGCCGCGGCCAACCAGGGGCTGCTCACGATCGACCTCAAGCCGATTTCCGAGCGCCGACGCAGCGCCGACCAGATCGGGCGTGCCCTCGCGTTGGCGACGCTCGCCGTGCCGGACGTCACGGTCTACGTCGAGAACCCGCCCGCGATCTCGATCGGAGGGCTGGCCTCCAAGAGCCTGTACCAGTACACGCTCCAGACCGGCGACATCACCGTGCTGGACGCCGCCGCGCGCGCGCTCGAGGCCCGGCTGCGGCAGCTGCCGATGCTGACCGACGTGACGAGCGACCTGCTGATCGCCAATCCGCAGGTGACCGTGGACATCGACCGGGAGCATGCCGGGCAGCTCGGCGTCTCGGCCACCGAGATCGAGAACACCCTGTACGACGCGTTCGGCCAGCGCCAGGTGTCCACGATCTACACGCCGACCAACGAATACTGGGTCGTGATGGAGCTGCTGCCGCAGTTCCAGCGGGACGTGGCGTCGCTGGGCTCGCTGTGGGTCCGGTCGGCCAACGGGCCCACGGTCCCGCTCAGCGCCGTCGCCGCGTTCCGCGCCGGGGTCGGGCCCGTCACGGTCAACCACGCGGGGCAGCTGCCGTCGGTCACGATCTCGTTCAACCTCGCGGCGGGCGTGTCGTTGGGCACCGCATTGAGCGCCGTGGCGGCGGCGGCGCACGAGGTGCTGCCGTCCTCCGTGTCGGCCGCCTTCTCGGGGACGGCGGAGGCGTTTCTCAGCACGCAGCAGGGCCTCGCGCTGCTGCTGGTGCTGGCGGTGTTCGTGATCTACGTGATCCTCGGGGTGTTGTACGAGAGCTTCATCCACCCGATCACCATTCTGACCGGCCTGCCGTTCGCCGCGTTCGGAGCGCTGGTGACGCTGCTGCTGTGGGGACTCGACCTGGACGTGTACGGCTTCGTGGGGATCATCATGCTCATCGGCATCGTGGAGAAGAACGCCATCATGATGATCGACTTCGCGCTCGAGGCGCAGCGCGGAGGCGGCACGACGCCGGAGAAGGCGATTCTCGAGGCGGCGCGGGTGCGGTTCCGGCCCATCATGATGACGACGATGGCGGCGCTGATGGCGGCGATCCCGATTGCGGTCGGCTGGGGGGCCGGCGCCGCGACGCGCCGGCCGCTGGGCGTGGCCGTGGTGGGCGGGCTCGCCTTCTCGCAGCTCGTGACGCTGTACGTCACTCCGGTGTTCTACACCTACCTGGACGAGCTGCAGAGCTGGTTCGGGCGGCCGCGGAAGGCGAAAGCCGGCGTCCTGGCCGCGAATCCGGTGCCGGTGGCGACCGACTGAGCCGCTGACCCGTCTGCGGAATGGAGGATGGGTCCGCTTCCCGTGGGTCATGAGGCTGGTCATGGCGCTCTGGCGTCCGGCTTCCGCGCTGCCGCCAAGCAGGCGACGCTCGACGACCAGATTGGAGCTTTCGATGAAAATGAAGAAGACGCTGTTGCTCGTGCTCTTCGCCCTGATCCCTATACAAGCGGCAGTGGCGGCTGAGGGCGGTTCGAACCCGGCTGCTCAGGCCGCCAGAAACAAAGCCGTTGCCCGGCGAGTGTTCGAGGAGATCTTCAACCAGGGGAAGTTCCAGGTTGCGGACGAAATCTACGCACCGGACTTCGTGAATCACATGCTGCACCGGAACGTCAATCTCCAAGAAGATCAAGCCGCGGTACACGCAGAGAAGCGGGCGTTTCCCGACCTTACGATGACCGTCGACATGATGGTCGCCGAGGGCGACTTGGTCACGGTGGTGTGGACCTTTCGGGGAACGCACACCGGTTCCGGATATGGTGGATTGCCTCCCACAGGTGCCAGGATCGAAGCGCGTGGCATCACCGTTTGGCGCATCGTCGACGGAAGAATCCGTGAAGAGTGGACATCGTTCGATCAACTGCGACCGTATCTCCAACTCGCCAGTCAGGTGAAGTGGAAGCTTCTTGGCCTGCTGTGTGTGGCAGGGTTTCTTGGGTGGGTGACATACAGAGCCATTCGAACGCTGTGGCGAAGACTCAGAGGAGGAAGGAATACAGCGTTGCCTGTGACGGCATCCTGAGCCCCGGGCGCAGTAACCGGCGGTTTCAGCGCCGGATCGTCAGGGAGTGTTTGCCGCCTGCTCCGCTCGTCAAGGAGTTGCCGGCTGCTTCATCCCGCTCGAGAAGAGCGTCCACGGCTGCGTCTGCATGTCGCGCAGCAGCCCTCTCATCCACCCGTACTCCGCATGCGCCGCGAGGAACGGCTCCGCCCGGAAGTCGGGCGCGCACGGATGTCCCATCGCGGCAGACAGCTCCATCCGCGATGCCATCTGAGCGTCGGTGACCTTCGCCTGCACGGTGCCGCCCGGGAAGAACTTGCCCCAGTCCCACTCGGGGATGCCGCGCGGCGAGTCGTCGGTCATCCCGCACAGCGAGCGCTCGGTCGGGCCCTGCCGCTTCTCGAACGCGTCGTAGGCATCCGCTTCCATCCGCCTGCCGATCGCGGCGTCGATCCTGCCCTTGTTCTCCGCCATGAGCTGTTCCCAGCGCGCGTGGCGCGCGTTCGGGGAGCTCGCGGGGTTGTGCACGTCGAAGTCGGTCTCGACCGCCGTGAGCTTCGGATCGACCGGGAAGTTGGAGCCGACGAAATACCCGTCCGCCGTTCGGCGCAGGCTCCATTCCTTCAGCCCCAGCTCGAACAGCGCGATCTCGCCGGTCTTGTTGTCGCCGATGAGCCAGTCGTTGGCGTAACCGCCGTTGTTCCGTTCGCGCATGATGCGCACGTAGTCGTCGATGCTGCCGCCGTACTGCAACGCCTTCCGCGCCCGGACGAACTCCGGCGTGCCGGCCGTGTCGAAACCCTGGAACCCGGTGATCGTCGTCTCGGTCACCAACAGGCCGTCCGAGTTGAGGCCGAAATCGTCGTCGCTCACGATGACGCCGGGCAGTCCGTCCATGATGATGCGGAAGCCGTGCAGCGGCTTGAGGTCGAAGATGATGTTCCACCGCTCGCCCGTGACGTAGTTGGTCCAGGCGTTGTGCCCCATCACGATGCGGCGATCGGCCGTGTAGCTGCCCGTCGCGACGAACGCGCTGCAATTGCCCGGAGCCTTGGTGGACGCCGCCCGGCCCTGCTGCTTCTCGAGCCATGGCACGTAGTAGGAAGGCAGCTCCTCGAGCGCGTTGAGGGCGACGATGTCCCAGCGATCGAGCGTCACCCCCTTCGACCGCGCCCCGGCGACGATGCCGTCCAGCTCCGCCTGGTATTCGCTGTCGATCCTGGGCCACAGGATCCGCTCGGCCGCGTCCCGGTAGAAGGCCCAATCGCGCCTGGTGGTCTCCTGCAGGAACGGCTTCACCACGCGCAGCAGGTCGGCGATCTCCGGCGCCAGCAGGGCGCCGTGCTGGAAGCCCAGGCGGTCGGGCGCGCCTTCGAGATGCACGTAGATCCAGCCGTTCTGCTCGAAACGGTACGCCCCGTCCAGCGGGTTGCCGTGCGACGCCTGGCGGCAGGCGGCGACCGCGAGGATGACCCCCGCGGCGACCAGCGTGGCAATCGTGCGTTTCATGTAGGCACCCCCCCCAAGGGCTTTCGAGCTACTCCGGCAGCGCCCGCAGCGCCTCGATCTCGCGCAGCATCCCGGCCACCATCGCCTCCACCACGACCCGCCCCTTCTCGCGGGTGGCGAGCGTGGCGTCACCCCAGACCCCACTCGGCGAGTAGGTCGTCCCCGGAACGCCCGGCCGGCGCGAGAGCGGCCCTTTGCCCTGCGGGTCGTCGTCCTTGACCGCCTTGGCCATGTCCACGCGGTCCGGATACATGTAGAGCATCATCGAGGTCTCGATCTCATCGGCGTGGGTGCCGCGCGCCTCCTGCCGCACGCTCGCCTCGGCCGCCTCTCCCACATGCAGGATGTCCGTGTAGGTGAACTGGATCCCCTCGGCGCGCAGGATGGCCGCGGCGGCCTCGAGGGGGCGCAGCGTGGAGACGCCGGTGTTCAGCACGTAGAACTTCCGCGGCCCGTAGTGCGCGAGGCTGTGCACGACGTCCACGATCAGATCGCGCGCCGTCTCGAGCCGCAGGTGCGTGGAGCCCGGGTAGTCCACGAAGGCGGGATAGAAGTTGTAGTTGATCGTCGGCGCCATGATCACGTTCGACGCGGCCAGGATGCGGCCTCGGAAGTACGTGGCGAGCCTGAAGTCGTTGTCGAGCCGCAGGTGCGGGCCGTGCTCCTTGGACTCGGCGCCGAGCGGGATCACGATCACCGCGTCGGGCGTGAGGACCTTCTCGGCCTCCATCCAGGTGAGGTCCCCGAGGACGATGCCGCGCGGCGTGGCGGACGCCGCCGCCTGGGCCCGCGCCGCCGGGGCGACCACCGCGAGGCAGAGGGCGAGGGTAACTCCGCAGCGAACGGCACGTAGGCGCATCGGACGGCTCCTGGGCGGGATGCCCGAAGATAGTGGCCCGGCTGGCCGGTCTCCCGGCGGCTCCCTCATTGGCACCGGCGGCCCTTGGACGGGCGATTGCCCGCGGCCAGAGCGGCTTGTTCGGTCATATAGGCCCCTGCGTTGCCTCTTCCGAACCCGCTGGTGCCGGGACAGAGGTAGACGTGGCTCGTAGCATCGACCCACACCTCACCCTCGTGACCCGCCGCCGGCGCAGCGTGCCTGGCCGCGCGCGCAGCACAGCTCCTGCCCTTGGCAGGTCTGAAGCTGCGACTGACGGCCGTCGCTTCGGGCATGTACTGCCCGTGCTTGCTCGTGCCATACGAGTGCGAGCCCGGGCAGTGGTAGACGCCGCTCCGCGTGTTGACCCAGACGGAATCACCATGCGTCTGCGCCACCAACGGAGCGTCGGTCGCAGCCAACGAGACGGCGACAGCAGCCACCGCCAACGACGGCCACATCAGATCCGCAATTCTGCGTGACGATTTCCAGCTCATGGGGCCTCCCCGGTTGCCACGCTCGAACACCACCCCCGCCGCCGGTTCGCCGTCATTGCAGCGTGCCCAAGGGGCGGAGGCTACAGCAGCTCAAATGTGTGGACGATAGGGCATGAGCGTGAGATGGCCGCGAGGTTGAGGAAACCCGATCCGTTTCCCGTGGTATCCGCCGGCCCTTTACCGGCCGGAAGACCGGCGGCATACTAGCTGCCCAACCCTCTCCGCGAGGCCGTCACGGTGATCCGCCAGCTGCTCCCCCTTCTCGCGTCCGTCGCGTTCGCCTACGCCCCCGCCGCCCAGCGCGCTGCGACCCCGTGCACGACCGCCACTCCCGAGTGCACGGAGTGGATCACGGTCGGCGGCGGTCCGGGACGGTCCCTGGTGTACCGCAGCTTCCCGCTGGACACGCGGAACGAGGCGATCACCCGCGTCGTGATCGTGGTGCACGGCGCCGGGCGCGACGCGGACAACTACTACCGCTCCGTCATGGCCGGAGCGTTTCTGGCGGGCGCGCTCCAGACCGCGCTCGTCATCTCCCCGCAGATGGCCTCCAACGACGGCAGAGAATGCCGCGACACCCTCGCCGAGAACGAGATCAGCTGGAACTGCGATACCTGGCGATCCGGCGGCCCCTCGCTCAGTCACCCGGCCGTGACCTCGTTCGACTTCCTCGACGAGATCCTGCGCAAGGTCGCACGCCGCGACGTGTTCCCGAACCTGAGGGGAATCGTCGTGACCGGGCATTCGGCGGGCGGCCAGGTCGCGAACCGCTATGGGATGTCGAGCAAGGTCTACGATGCGCTCGGCGTTCCGGTGCAGTTCGTGGTGGCCAACCCGTCGAGCTACGCCTGGCCCACGGACGAGCGGCCCACCGGCCCGGCCGCCTGGCCTCTCCAGGCGGGAGCGCCGGGGTTCGTGCCCGCGGTGCCGGCCGACGAGCCGGCCTTCCGGTCGCTGCGAGACGGGCGCGGCTGCACGATCTATGACCAGTGGCCGTACGGGTTCAAGAACCGGACCGGGTACGTCGCCGCGCTCAGCGACTCGCAGCTGACGCAACAGCTCGTCTCGCGCCCCGTCACCTACCTCCTCGGCGAGGACGATATCCTGCCGCTCAGCGGCTTCGACGGCTCGTGCGCGGCGATGGCGCAGGGCCCCACCAGGCAGGCGCGGGGCCAGGCGTACGCGAAGTACGTGAACGAGCGGCTCGGCGGGCATCACCAGGTCGTCGTCGTCACCGGGTGCGGGCACAACGGACGCTGCATCTACACCTCGGAGCCCTGGCTCAAGATCGCGTTCCCGCGGTAGCGGGCCTGAGGGCATCGAAGGCATCGCGCCAGCTGCGTGACCGGTTGAGGCTCGGCTACGACCCAGCCTGGTCACCGGCCCCTGCAGGAGGAGCCACGGCAGATGGAACAGCAGCTTCCCCCCTTCTGGAGCGTACCCGCCGACGAGGCCTTGAGGCGGCTGCAGACGGCGGCCCCTGGGCTGTCGGCGGCCGAGGCCGTTTCCAGGATGAAGCAGTATGCGGCTCGCCGCCTGGCGCCCAAGAAGCGAACCGACGTCGCGGCCCTGCTCCTGTCGCAGTTCACCAGCCCGATCGTGCTCCTGCTCCTCGGCGCCACCGTGATCTCCCTCTTCCTTCACGACCCCACGGACGCCGTCATCATCCTCGCCATCGTGCTCGCGAGCGGCCTCCTGGGCTTCTGGCAGGAACGTGGAGCGGCGGGAGCCGTGGAAAAGCTCCTCTCGCTCGTCGAGGTCAAGACCCAGGTACTGCGCGACGGCGCCCCCCACGACGTTCCTCTGACCGATGTCGTGCCGGGCGACGTGGTCCTCCTCTCGGCCGGTGCCACCGCCCCGGGCGACTGCCTGCTCCTCGAGGCGCGGGACCTCTTCGTGGACGAGGCCACGCTCACCGGAGAGACGTTCCCGGCGGAGAAGTCGGTCGCGGTCCTGGACGCCGACACGCCGCTCGCCAAGAGGACGAACGCGGTCTTCATGGGGACCCACATGGTCTCCGGCACCGCAACGGCCCTGGTGGTGGCGATCGGACGGGACACCGAGTTCGGCCGGGTCTCCGAGCGCCTGAAGCTGCGCCCGCCCGAGACCGACTTCGAGCGCGGGTTGCGTCGTTTCGGCTACCTGCTCCTCGAGGTGACGCTGCTGCTGGTGATCGGCATCTTCGCCTTCAACGTCTACCTGCACCGCCCCGTTCTCGATTCCTTCCTGTTCTCAATGGCGCTGGCGGTGGGCCTGACCCCGCAGCTTCTTCCGGCCATCGTCAGCATCAACCTCGCCCATGGCGCACGCCGCATGGCCGAACGAAAGGTGATCGTCAAGCGCCTGGCCTCGATCGAGAACTTCGGCAGCATGGACGTGCTGTGCACGGACAAGACGGGCACCATCACCGAAGGGGTCGTGACCTTCCAGTCCGCCAACGACCTCGCCGGCCAGCCGAGCGACCGCGTCCTCCTCGACGCCTTCCTCAACGCCTCGTTCGAGACTGGCTTCGCGAGCCCCATCGACGCCGCTATCCGCAGCCACGGCAGCATCGACATCTCGGCGTGGAAGAAGCTGGACGAGGTCCCGTACGACTTCGTGCGCAAACGCCTCTCCATCCTCGCGGCCGGCCCCGACGGCAACCTGATGATCACCAAAGGCGCCCTCGCCCAGGTGCTCGAGGTGTGCACCGCCGCCGAGGACGCGGCGGGCGTGGCGGTGGCGATGGACGTCGCGCGGAAGCGAATCGAGGAGCAATACGTCCAGTACAGCAGCAACGGTCAGCGCACGCTTGGCATTGCCTGCAAGACGCTCGGCGCCGAAGCCAAGATCGGCAAGGAAAGTGAAGCCGGCATGACCTTCCGCGGCTTCATCCTGTTCTCCGACCCGCCCAAGCCCGGAATCGAGGCCACCATTGGCCGGCTGCGCGACCTCGGCGTGAGCCTCAAGGTCATCACGGGGGACAACGCCCTCGTGGCTGCGACCGTGGCACGGGAGATCGGGCTCGGTGGCGCTCAGGTGCTTTCCGGCCACGAAGTGAGGCAGATGAGCGACGAGGCGCTCCGTGCAAGCGTCGGCCAGGTGGACGTCTTCGCTGAGGTGGAGCCGAACCAGAAGGAGCGCATCATCCTCGCCCTGCGCAAAGCCGGGCACGTGGTCGGCTACATGGGCGACGGGATCAACGACGCCTCGGCGCTGCACGCGGCCGATGTGGGCCTCTCGGTTGACAGCGCCGTGGACGTGGCCAAGGAGGTCGCCGACATCGTGCTGCTGGAGAAGGACCTGGATGTGCTGGTCGAGGGTGTGCGTGAGGGGCGCACCACGTTCGCGAACACGCTCAAGTACGTGCTGATGGCCACCAGCGCGAACTTCGGCAACATGTTCAGCATGGCGGGCGCCTCGCTGCTGCTGCCGTTCCTGCCGCTGCTGCCCAAGCAGATCCTGCTGACCAACCTGCTCACCGACATGCCGGAAACGACCATCGCCAGCGACAGCGTGGACGCCGAGATGTTAGCCCGCCCCCGCCGGTGGGACATTCGCTTCATCCGCTCCTTCATGCTGGCCTTTGGCGTCTTGAGCTCGGTCTTTGACTACCTGACCTTCGGTGCGCTGCTGTTCCTGCTCAAGGCCGGTACGGACCAGTTCCGCACCGGCTGGTTTGTTGAGTCGGTGGTCTCGGCCTCCCTCATCGTCCTCGTCGTCCGCAGCCGCCGGCCCTTCTTCCGCAGCAGGCCCGGCAAGCGGCTGCTGTGGGCCACGCTGGGCGTCGTGGCGGCCGCACTGGTGACGCCGTACCTGCCAATCGCACCGCTCCTGGGTTTGACCCCGCTGCCGCCCTCCTTCCTGGGCCTCGTAGCAGTTGTTGTGGCCATGTATATCGTCGCGGGAGAACTCGCGAAGCACATCTTCTATCGCCATTACGAGCCAGTGAGCACGACGGGGCCGTGACTGGTGGACGTACGGCACCGCACCACTGTCAGCTGACTTCACTGGAGCGCGAAGGTTCCCTCGTCCTGCTCCGCGTGGCGCATTCCGCGCCCAGCCCGCACGCGGCGCCGTCAGTGGGGGACGTGCGCCAGGAGTGTCTCGAGGTACCGGGAACGCAGCTGGCGGTTTGCGAGCACCTGCTTGATCGGCGGGAGCTTCAGGATCGCGCCCAGCACCGCCGCCATGGCGCGGTGGTTCCACAGCGCTCGGTCGTCGAAGATCAGGTCGTGCAGGGTGCCGCGCTCGATCGCCATCATCAGCGCGCGGTGCACCCCGTCCACCGGCGTGAGCACGCGCTCCGGCCGGCTCCGCAGCACCACGGCGTCGTGGCCGCAGGCCCGCACGCACAGGCCGCAGCCCAGACACCGGTCCTCCTGCACTCGGGCCAGCTTGCGCCGCGGCTTGTGCGGATCGTTGGCCGAGACCAGCGTCATCGCCTCCACCGGACAGACGTTCACGCACTTCCCGCAGCCGTTGCAGGGCTCCTCGCGGATGGCCGGAATGAAGTTGGTCGTGTGGACGGGGTTCAGGATCGCGAAGCGCCGCGCCGCGATCATCGCCTCGCAGCAGCAGCCGCAGCAGTTGCAGATGAAGTTCACCCGCCGCTGCACGTTCTCGCCGAACTGCACCAGGTTGCGGTCCCGAGCCTGCTGCAGCAGGTCCATCCCCTCCGCTTCGTCCACCGACCGCGCGATGCCGTGCTTGATCAGCGACTGCGCCGTGCTGTTGAAGGTCATGCAGATGTCCATCGGAGCGTCGCAGGCGCGGCCCAGGTGCTGCATCTTGTGCCGGCAGTAGCACATCCCGATCGCGCGGTGCGAGGCGGTGGCGACGACCTCGCTCGCGCGCTCATAGTCGAGGACGTGGAGCGTGTTCTCCTCCGACAGCGACGGCTCGTGCACGAAGGTGCGGCCGAGCTGCGTCTCGCCGCGGGTGAACAGCGCCCGGATGAAGTCCTCCTCGACGTTGAGATACTGGTAGAACAGCTCGGCCAGCACTTTCTGGTCCACGTCTTCGCGCACCCGCATCATCGAGAACTCGAAGAAGCCCGCCATCGGCGGCGGCAGCGTGTACCAGGACGTCCCGTGGCGGTCCTCCACGTCCACGAGGATCCCGCGGCCGGCCAGATCGTCGAGGAGCGTGCAGGCCTCGGCCAGGCCGGTCTTCCAGATCTCGCTCGCCCGCGCGGCAGTGAAGGGCTTGATCGGCAGCCGGGCGACCAACCCGGCCTCGCGTTCGCTGAACAGCATGCGGAGGATGGAGAACAGCAACTCGGTCGGCGGCGCGCCCTGCGCGAACCGGTTGAGGCGGTCGGAGAGTTGGGAGTAGCCGGACTTCACTGTGCGGTGCGCCATCAGGATGCCCTCGCGGGCCGGGCCGGGGACCTCGCCCACCCCGATTCGGCGGCAAGCGCCGTGCCCCGACTCCAAGTGCACCAGGCGGCGGCGCGATCGAGGACGGGCGCCGTGAGGCGGGCGTCGAGCCTTCGAGAGCGCGGGCGGAGCGACTGCGTAGGGACAAGTCCTTGCGCCGATGGGGATTAGGAATGCCGCTGGCGCCCGAGCGTCGCCCTGTCGATCTTTAGACCGTTCCCCGCGACATGCAGCACACCTTCCGTGACCATCCCGGTTCGGGATGGCGGTTGCCTGTGTGCTCGGACTGGGGGGTGGGCAGTTCCTGGCGCGATGCCTGGACGCCCCCGCAGCCGAGGGGAAGCAGTACCGGGCCGACTGCGAAGTGGCATGAAACAGGTTGCAGTCGCCGGACCCACGAAAGGAGCTTCTACCAGTTGCGAAGCATCATCCTGGCGTTCGCCCTTACGGGCGCATCGGCAGCACCGCTGTACGCACCACCGGTTCCGCTCAGTCAATTGCGCGCCGCCAACCACGTCGCGATCGCGTGGGCCCACCGCTACCACATCGACGTCGCACTCGCCCGGCAGATCATCCGTGCCGCGTCTCGCTACGGGCTCAACCAGGGGGTCGCGTTTCGCCTGGTGAAGCGCGAGTCGAGTTTCCAGGGGAACATGCTCGGCGGTGCAGGGGAGATCGGGCTCACCCAGATCAAGCCGGCCACCGCGCGGGATCTGCAGCCCGGTATCACGATCGGCCGGCTCTTCGAACCTGACGTCAACCTGGACCTGGGGTTCGCGTACCTGGCGCAACTCCGGAAGCGCTACCACGGCGACATGTGGCGGGCCGCGACCGCCTACAACCAGGGCATGACGATGGCCGACACTCTCGCGGGCAGCACGGCGTATGCGATCGCACTGCTGGGGGCGCCCCCCGGCGCGGGAGTTCCGCCGCCACACGCCTCGATCCCCTGCCCGAGCCAACTCAGAGCCGGCGTCCCGTCCCCGACGAAGCTGCGGTACTGAGCTGCACGCCGGCCGCTTTGCCGTGTGACTAACGCCTGCGCGGTAACGTGTGCATGGTATGTGGATGCGCGGGCGGGCCGCGCAGCGGAAGTGGGTGTGTCCTCGCCTTGAGGCAAGAGAGACGACGCACGCGCCACGCACAGGCACCCGGAGGGACTAATGAGGTCACGCCACACCTTGATGGTCGCCATCCTGATGGCGCTCGCTGCGGCCCCGGCCATCGCCCAAAGCCCGCAAGGGCCGCCCGCCGACGGCGGCTACGCCCAGCACCGGATGCAGATGCTCCTGAACGGGATTACGCTGACGCCCGTCCAGCAGGCCCGGATTGATTCCATCCAGGCCGCCTACCGCGCCAGGACGCCGGCCAGGATCCCCGGGGTGACGCCGGACTCGGCCACCCGCGCGCTGCGGAGGGAGCTCGGGCGCAAGATGGACGCCGACATGCGCGCCGTGCTCACGCCGGCGCAGCAGGCGGTTTGGGACAAGAACTACGCCGACCTGCAATTGCCCGGAGCCTGATGCCCCGGGGCACACGCCGCGCGTATGGCTCGGATCGGATGCGTCAATCCGCTCGGCCCACCGGCGCGCTTCATAGGCGCACGCCATGAAGTCCCCTGCTGACTTCGTCAAGGAGTGCAGCCAGTGGAGTGACGAGTTCCTGCTCCAGCAGTTCGCCCTTGGCCCAACGGCCTATGAAGCAGCCGGGTATTTCGAGGCGATTCGCGCCGAGTTGTCTCGCCGTGGTCTCTCCGTATCGCACAGTTCTCTTCCTTCTCCTTGGCCCGCACGTGCTCGCCTCTGGCGTGTGACTGCGGACAACGCCGCGGCCTCCTCCGCAGGCGTGAAGATGGTCTTCTACCTGATCGGCTTGGCGATCCTGTGGCTCGTCTGGCGGCCACTCGGCGCCGTCTTCCTCGTCTTCGCGCTCGGGAACGTCAGGCTGCTTGCGGTGCGCAACGCTCAGCGCTGGCGACCCAAGGACGCGGTGGTCTTCGGCTGGATGGTCGGCCCCGTGGTGGCGCTCCTGACCCAGCTGGCGACGCGCTTCGCGTTCTCGTCGCCGTATGCGGTGGTCGCGATGGCCGTCTTCGGATTCTATCCCGTTGCCTCCATCGGCCACGGCGTGCCGCGCGGCCGGCTGTTTCGGTCCGGCTCGGATCAGCTTCGAATCGCGGCGCGCGGGGCTGCCATGGCGGCCTACGTGTCAGTGACCGCGCTGGCTCTCGCGTGGGCGTTCACCCACGGCTGGTACTCCGTGTGAGCAGTGCCGAGGAGCGCGGAGTGGCACGCAGCTCCAAGCTGTGGATCGTCGCTCTCGCGCTGACGGTGGCCGCGCTGGGTTGGCAGTGGCGTAGCGGGCCGTCCTATCCTTACCGAACGGAGGTCGCGCTCGGGCGCGCTGCGATGCCCGTCTCGCTGCCCCGGAGTAGCTCGACCGTGTCCACCGCACGGGTGACCGTGCCGGCCCGAGATGCCCGCGTGAGTGGCACGTTGTACTGGCGGCGCTTTCGTGCCGGCGGCCCGTTCGAAGCACTCCCGCTGCAGTCCGAGGGTGGCGAGTTGGCCGCGGCGCTGCCGGGCCTTCCGCCTGGTGGCCGGGTCGAGTACTACGTCGAGTTGAGGGTTGGCGCCGAGCCCGTCCGCATCCCGTCCACGGCCGGCGAAACGGTGATCCTGCGCTATCACGGCCAGATGCCGGCCGCCGTCCTTATTCCCCACATAGCGGTGATGTTCCTGGCGATGCTGGTCGGTCTGCGCGCCGGCCTCGCGGCGGCGGTGGGCGCCCCGGAGCACCGGAGCCTCGCGGTCATTACCCTGGCCGCGTTCACGCTCGGCGGGTTCATGCTGGGTCCCGTCGCCCAGAAATACGCGTTCGGCGCCTTCTGGACTGGCGTTCCTTTTGGCTGGGACCTCACCGACAACAAGACCCTGCTGATGTGGATCGGGTGGGCAGCGGCCGTGGTCGCGGGCGCGCGGCGCTGGCGGGGCTCCCGTTGGGTCATCGTGTTCGCTACGGCGTTCATGCTCGCCGTGTTCCTCGTTCCCCACAGCGTATAGGGCCGCCGGCTCGCCGACACCCGACCGCCCCCGGCATGCCGGCTTCCTTGAGCGGCGTTCCCGCGGTTGCTACTAATGCCATAGTTGACAAATCGCCGGACGGCCCCTAACATCTACTAACCACTTAGTAGACGGAGGCCCGGTGCGTGTCGCCCTGACGGATCGTGAGCTCGACGTCATGTCGGTCCTCTGGGAGCGCGGCTCGGGGACAGTCGCGGAGGTACGCGCCGCCCTGGATGACGAGCTCGCCTACACCACGGTGCTCACCGTCCTGCGGATCCTGGAAGCCAAGGGACACGTGCGGCACGAGGGAGAGGGACGAGCGCACCGCTACTACGCGCTGGTCCCGGAGCGGGCGGCGCGCCGCGGCGCGGTGCAACAGCTCGTCAAGCGGTTCTTCAGCGGCTCGCCGGAGCTCCTTCTCACGGAGCTGGTGCGGGACCGCGATCTCTCCAGGAGCGAGCTGCGCCGCCTGCGTCAACTCCTCGACGCACGCAGGAAAGGACCACGACCATGAGCGCGGTCTGGATGATCTATGCGTCGGCGCTCGGCTTCCTCCTCGGCCTTGTGGCCCACGCGCTGGAGCGGGTCGCCAGCCTGTGGTGGTGGCCGCGGCGCTACGTCTGGACGGTCGCGATTCTGGCCTCTCTGCTCGTGCCGCTTGCCGTCCTGATGCGCCCCCCGGTCCCGCCTTCTTTGGCGCCCACACCGCGAGTGGAGCCGCCGCGCAATGCCGTTGCCTCCGTCGCGCCGGTGCGCGGGATGTCCACGGGTGCGGGCACGGTGGCGTTGAGCAAGGTCAGTGTCGTGCTCGCGGGCGTGAACCGGCCGCTCCTGCTGCTGTGGTGCGCTACATCGCTCGTGCTCGTATTCCGCCTGCTGGGCTCCAGCATCGGCCTGCGCCGCCGCGCGCGCGGCTGGCGCGCGGTGGTCGTGGATGGGACGCCGGTTCTGGTTGCGCTTGATATCGGGCCGGCCGTCGTGCGGCTGGGCGGCTTCACGATCGTGCTGCCGGATTGGGCGCTGTCAGAAGAGCCGCTCGCTCGTTCCCTGATGCTCGAGCACGAGAAGGAGCATTGCCGGGCACGGGACCCGGATCTTCTCCTCGGCGCCACCGTGGCGCTCGTGCTGGCGCCGTGGAATCTGCCGCTCTGGTGGTTGGTTCACCGGTTGCAGCTCGCGGTCGAGACCGACTGCGACCGTCGCGTCATGCGCGCGGGTGCCGAGGCGCAGGCTTACGGCGGGTTGCTGTTGCGCGTCGGAGCCCGCCGCACTCGGCAGCCGCTGCTGACCGCGACGGCGTTCGCTGAAACGTCTTCGTTGCTGGAGAGGAGGATCCTTGCCATGACCACCCCCAGGCCGAAGAACCCGATCGTACGTGCTGCCCTCGCGACCTGCATCGCAGCGCTGGGCGTCGCGATCGCGGGCATGATGCCCCAGCCGAGGCTGGCTGCGCCGACTCGTACGAACGGCGAGGGACTGCTGGCTCGATCGTCGCAGCAGGGAACATGCACCGACACGCTGGGCGTTCTTCTGAGCGTTCGGAGAGAGGCCGGAGCCATTGCAGTGGCCGACGAGGATCTGCTGGAAGTCGCGCGCAGCGCGGTCGTGCGAAACGGGTACGCACCGCTGCTTGATTCGGTCCGCGCCGCCCGCGCCTCGAATCGCTTGGACGTGTCGTTCCGTCTCCAGGCTGGCTACTTCCAGGCCGGCACGCTGGTGACGCGTGCGGGCGCTCGCCCGCAGTACTTCTCGAGTGCGGGTTCGCTCTCTCCGGGTGCCGGTAGTGCGACCGTCGGTTCGATGCTCGGTCACGCGGTCCAACTGGCCCTTGATTCACTGCCGCGCGGGAACTGTCTCTGGGTGGGGCGCCGCGCCGGTGAGCAACCCACGCTGGCGCCGCGCGAGCTCCCTGCCGGCGTCTACCGGGAAGAGGATGTGACGGAGCGGCCGGAACGCCTTGGCGGGCCGGCGCCGAGATACCCTGACAGCCTCCGTGCGGCGGGGGTGGGGGGTCGAGCCCTGGTCGAGTTCATCGTGGATACGACCGGGCATGTGGATACAGGGTCCGTTCGGATCATCTCGAGTACGCATCCAGGGTTCGAGGCGCCGACGCGGGAAGCCATCATCGCCAGCGCGTTCAGGCCGGGCCTGCTCCAGGGACACGCCGTGCGGGTGTTGGTTCAGCAGCCGGTGAACTACCAGGTGGCCCCCGAACTGACTCATCGGCTTTCCGCCTCCAACCCATTCCAACGCGACGCCGCGGCGGCGTTGCGGGCGCAGGACTTTGCGCGAGCCGATTCGCTCCTGGGGCTGGCGCAACAGGGGGCGAGCGGACAGGAGCTCCAGACCGTGATGTTCTACCGCGGCATGGCGCAGATGTCGCGCGCCAGTGTGGCGGTGACGGATGCGGAGTCGAAGGCGCGCGACGCCGAGAAGGACCCGGCCGTCAGGACGGCGGCCTGCGCCTCGGTGGCGGCGGCGGGCGACTTCCTGAATCAGGCGGAGCCGAACCTCCGGGGCGGCGCGGCCTCGAATCCGGACATGGCGAACCAGTTGCTGACAAATATCCCGCAGATGCGGGGCTCGTTGCCGCAGCTGGCGCGCGCATTGAACTGTCCGTCGTAGTCGGAGCCGGCGCAGGTCTCCGACTGAGCTACGCTTCTCCGCTCAGGGCCCCCCAGGCCGCGAACGCCGCCTCGAGGGCCCGCTGCGCCGCCTCCAGGTCCTTGCCGAGCGCCGCCGCCCGTCGCACCCCGTCGCCGGTGAGATAGAGCTCAGGGTCCGCCAGCTCCGCCTGGAGCCGCTGCACCTCGGCGTCGGCCCGGGTCACCTCAGCCTCGGCCTCTTCGAGGGCGCGGCGCGCCGAGCGCCGCACCGATTCCTCGCGCTTGCGCGTGTCCTGCCCGCGGCGCATCTGGCGCTGTTCCTTCACCCGCCGTAAGGCTTCCTCCTCCCGCGCGGCGACGCGCGCGGCGCGCGTGCGCTCGGCGCTGACCGCCTCCCACTCCGCGAACGTGCCGGGGTAGTCGGTGATGTGGCCGCCGTGCAGCACCCAGACGCGCGTCGTCAGCGCCCGCAGCAGCGCACGGTCGTGGCTCACCAGGATCACGGTGCCGTCGAATGCCTCGATCGCCTCCTCGAGCGCTTCGATGGACTCGACGTCCAGGTGATTGGTCGGTTCGTCGAAGGCGAGCAGGTTGGCGCCCTCGAGCTCCATCAGCGCGAGCGCCATCCGGGCCCGCTCGCCACCCGAGAGCGTCCCGCACCGCCGCAGCACCGAGTCTCCCGAGAACCCGTAGCGCCCGAGATGGCCCTGCACCTGCCCGCGCGTCCAGCGGGTGCGCCGATCCGCGATCGCGTCGAACAGCGTCTTCTCCTCGGGCACCTGCGCGAGGTCCTGGCGGTAGTGCGCGAGCGTGACCGAATCGGGGAGGCGCACCGTGCCCGCTTCGGGGGCGTGCTCCCCCGTGAACACCTTGAGGAGCGTGGACTTGCCCGCGCCGTTGGCCCCGACCAGCCCCACCACCTCGCCGCGCCGCAGGCTCGCGCCGAAGCCGTCCAGCAGCACCCGCGGGCCGAAGGCGATGCGCACCCCTCCCGCGACCAGCACCTGGTCGCCGCCGCGCTCGCGCGCCTCGAGTCGGACGGCCATCACGTCGTCCTCGCCCGGCGGCGGCCCGAGCCGCGGCAGACGCGCCAGCCGCTTCTGCCGCCCCACCGCCTGGCGGCTGTTCTGCCCGGCGAGGTTGCGGCGGATGTAGTCCTCCTCCTTCGCGATCTTCGACGCCTGTTGCTTGTACGCGCGCTGCGCGGCGAGCCGGCGCTCGGCGCGCTGGGTGACGAAGGCCGAGTAGCCCGAGGCATAAGCGGTCGCTGTGCGCCCCTCGAGGTGCAGGACGTGATCGGCGAACGCCTCGAGGAGCGCTCGGTCGTGCGTGATGAGGAGGACGGCCGCGTCGAGGTCGCGCAGATACCCCTCGAGCCACAAGGTGGTCTCGAGGTCGAGGTGGTTGGTGGGCTCGTCGAGGAGCAGCAGGTCGACCGGGGCCGCGAGCTGGCGGGCCAGGGCCACTCGGCCGCGCTCGCCGCCGCTCAGGGTCGCGAGCGGGCATGCGCGCGCGGCGTCGGGGTCGAAGCCTAGACCGTGCAGGACGGCGTCAATCCGCGCCGCAGCCTCGTAGCCGCCCTCGCGCTCGAACCGGTGCAGGTCGCGGTCGTAACGCTCCAGCATCGCCGGCGTCACGGCGTCCCCGGCCTCGGCCATTGCCGTGGCCTGCTCGGCGAGCGAGTGCTCGAGCGCGAACAGGTCGGCGAAGGCGCCCGCGGCTGCCTCCCACACCGTCGCCGCGTCGCCGAAATCCCGGTACTGGTCCATCACCGTGATGCGCAGCCCGGCGGCACGCACCACGGTGCCGCTCGAGGGGGCCAGGTCCCCGCGGATCAGGTTGAAGAGCGTCGTCTTCCCGGAGCCATTGCGCCCCAGGATGCCCCAGCGCTCGCCGCGGTCCACGAGGAAACTCACGTCCCGCAGCAGCTCCCGCTCTCCGAAGCGCACCGCGACGCCGGCCATCGAGACCAGGGTCATCGCGCAGCGGCTCCGTCCACGGAGCAGATCGGGGTTGGCAGAACTCGTCCGGTGCCTACGCCTCGGTCGGCAGATGCACGTACATGGACTGGATCGCCACGCGCCCCGGTCCGTGGAACCGGTTCCAGAACAGCATCCCGCTGCTGCCAAGTAGTCCGGTCGTGAGGCGCTGCGTCTGCGTCTCCATCTGCACCGCCGGATCCTTGTACACCCAGCCGCCCGGCTCGACGTCGATCATCTCGCCCGGCTTCAGCGTCACCTCGAACACGTTGCCGTAGCCGTGGAGCCAGACCAGCCCCTCGCCCCCCGCGCGACAGGCGAAGCTGTCAATGAAGAACCCGGTGCCGCCGAAGAGCATGTTGGCCGCGCCCTTCACCCGCTGGAAGGTGTACTCGACGTTGTCGGTGGCGGCGAGGAACTGGTGCTCGCGCACGTCTACCGACTGCCCCTCCTTCAGCGGCACGGCGAAGATGTGGCCGGCGCCGTCGCGGCTGAACGCGATGTGGCCCGACCCCTTGGTCTGGGTCATGAAGACGGGCATGCCCGCCATCACGCGCTTGAACGCGCCCTTGAGCGGCTTGATGCCGACCTCCACCGCGGGGCTCTTCCACAGCAGGATGTGGTGCTCGAAGAAGACGCTCATGTGCGTCAGCTCCAGGTGGAGCACCGGCACCAGCTCGCCCTCGATGTGGTAGGTCACGCCGGCGGCCGTGACGTCGCGGGCCGCGGTGGGCAGCTGAGCGGGTACGATCATGGATACTTCCTCCTCGTGCGCGGGTGCGGGCTGTACGCGGTGTGTGCAGCGGGGAGGGGAAAGGTTAGGCGGGGCTCACCGTGCCGGCAACCCGCCGGTCGCGGCCGGTGCAACCCTCCGTGCCCCCGGCGCTGTCTGAGGAAGGAGTAGCCCAGGTCCTCCAGGGGAGCGGCTGTGAGCGAACAACGCGCGGCATCGCTGCGGGACAGGGTCGAGGGGCTGGTGACCGACGTGCACTTCGCCCTGCGCGCGCTGCGTCACAACCCCGGCTTCACGGCGGCGGTCGTCTCCGTGCTCGGCCTGGGGATAGGTGCCAGCGTGGCGGTGTTCCGGGTCGTGGACGCGGTGCTGCTGTCCGATCTGCCGTACCCGCACGCCGAGCGATTGGTGCGGATCGTCGAGCGGAACTCGCCCACCAACCAGTGGGCGCTGTCCACCGTGGACTACCAGGCCATCCGGGACCAGCAACGCAGCTTCGATGCCTTCGGCGTCGTGCAGCGGGCCGACGCGGGCCTGTCGGGAGCGGGGAGTCCGGAGCGGGTCGAGGTCGGGCGGGTGACGGCAGGCTTCTTCGCGGCGCTCGGCGTGAGACCGGAGCGGGGACGGCTCGTCGAGGCGCGCGACGAGGTCGCCGGCGCGCCCGCCGTGGTCGTGGTGTCCCACCGGTTCGCCGAGCGCTCGCTCGGCGGCGCGGCCGCGGCGGTGGGCCGTGCGGTCACCATTGACGGAGTGAGCCACACCGTGATCGGCGTGCTGCGGACGGGGGTGAACGAGCTTGCCGGCGTGCCGGCCACCGCCTGGCCGGCGCTCCAGCCCCGCCCGCCGACACGGCGCGGACCCTTCTGGTTGCGTGGCGTCGCCCGGCTGCGCGCCGGGCTCACCGCGTTGGATGCGCAGCGCGACCTTGCCGGCATCAGCCGCCGCCTCCTGCCGCTCTACGCGGATTGGCACGACAGCACGGCGGTGCTCGCGCCCGTGGGGTTGCGCGAGGCCATTGTCGGCCGGGCCGATCGCCCGGTGAGGCTGTTCGCGGTGGCGGTGACGCTGGTGCTGCTCGTGGCGATCGCCAACGTGGCCATGCTGCTGCTGGTGCGCGCCACGGCGCGCCAGCACGAGCTGGCGGTGCGCTCCGCGCTCGGCGCCTCGCGCCGCCGGCTCGGCACGCTGGTGGCCATTGAATGCGCCCTGCTCACAGCTCTGGCGGGGCTCGCCGGACTGGGCGTCGCCGCCCTCGGCCTCAATCTGGTGGGGTTCGTGGCGCCCAACCTGCCCCGGCTCGCCGAGGTGGCGCTGGACGCGCGGGTGGTCGCTCTCGTCGCGATCGCCACCGTGCTCAGCGGCGTGCTGGTCGGCATCGCACCCGTCGCCTCAGTGGGGGCCGCGGCTTCGGCGCGGCCGGAGGGACAGCGGGCAGGCGTCAGTCGGCACACCAACCGCATGAGGGGCGCGCTGGTGGTGGCGGAGTTCGCGCTGGCGCTGCCGCTGCTGCTCGGCGCAGGGCTGCTGCTCAACAGCTTCCTCCAGCTCGAGCGCGTGGACCCTGGCTTCGATCCTTCGGGCGCGGTCAGCGTGGGCCTGTCGCTGCCCACGGCGCGCTACCGAGACGGAGCGGCGGTGCAGGCCTTCTGGCGCCAGGTGGAAGCGCGCGCGGGCGAGGCGCCCGGCGTTGCCGCCGTCGGACTCACGAGCGCGTTGCCGCCGGACAACGGGGGCGACGTCACCAACTTCGACCTGGTGGACCATCCGGTTCCCTCGGGCGCCGCCGAGCCGGTGTCGCCGTGGATGGCCGTCACGCCGGGGCTCTTTCCCGCGCTGGGCGTGCGGCTGCTCGGCGGGCGGTCTTTCACTGCGGCTGACTCGGGCAATGCGCCGCCAGTGGTCGTGGTGAGCCGCGCCTGGGCGCAGCATTTCTTCCCGCGCGAATCAGCGGTCGGGCGCCAGCTGGTCGAAGGGGGATGCTACGACTGTCCGCGGACGACGATCGTCGGCGTCGTGGGCGACGTGAAGTACCTCGGCATCGCCGGCGCGGGCGAGGCGGTCTACGGTCCGCTGACGCAGAGCAACGCGCGGACCGTGCACGTCGTGGTGCGCACGGCGGCGGCGCCGCCGGCGGCCTTCCGCGCGCTGCGGGAGGCGGTGCGCGGGCTCGACCCCGAGCTGCCGGTGGTCGAGACGACCCTGCAGGCGCGCCTCGAGACGTCGCTGGCCGATCCGCGCCGGTGGACCGCGATCCTGAGCGCGTTCGCGGCCGCGGCGGCGCTGCTGGCGGCCGTGGGCATCTTCGGGCTGATGTCATTCGTGGTGCGGCAGCGGCGGCGGGAGATGGGTGTGCGGCTCGCGCTCGGGGCGGAGCCGGTGTCGCTCACACTGCTCGTCTTGCGGCGCGGGATGCGCTACGCGCTGCTGGGAACGGCTATCGGTCTCGGGCTCTCCGTGCTCGAAGGGCGGTGGCTGGGGTCGCTCCTGTTCGGCGTGGGCGCGATGGATCCGGTGACGGTCGCAGCGGCCGCGCTGCTGTTGCTGGGGATCGCGCTCGCGGCGTGCTCGGTGCCGGGTCTCAGGGCCGCGCGGGTCAGCCCTGTCGAAGTCCTCGCGACCGAGTAGTCACCGCCCGCTCGGCCTTCACGGCCCACGCCCCTCGCCGTTAGCGGCGCGCCACGCGATCGCCTGCAGCGCGGCGGCCACTCCCGGTTCGATCCCCGCCGTATAGCTGGAGCCGACGGGGGACCGGTCCAGGAGCGTGGCGTGGAAGACGCACGCAATGAGGTATGCGCCGATGCGCCCGGGGTGCACGGGGTCGGCGTACAGATCGATCTCCGGGCGCTCGCGCCGTGCGATGCGCCACGCGACGCCCGCCGGCACCACCGTTCCCTGCAGCAGTGCCGCCAGGCGCTCATAGGTCCGGTCGATCCGAAGCTGCATCCCCTCGTACGTGGCCAGCTCGGGGTAGGCGGAGGCGTTCTGCGGGTCGCCGCCCTGCCGCGCCGGAGTGTCGTACAGCAGGAGCCGGACCGACGGGCTTGCGGCGCGGGCCTCGGTGGCGAGCGCGGTGGCGTACGGCTCGATCCCGCTGCGCACCTGTTCGTCCGAGAAGGCCGGCCATTGGGACTGTTCCTGCAGCACCACGGCGTCCCATCCCCCGCGGGCGAGGAGCGCGCGCACCTGCGGGTCGGCGGCCTGGTTCAGGAGGCGCGCTCCGCCCGGGGTGTGTTGCTCGTACAGGAGGTTGACGCCCGCTGTGCGCGCCAGGCCCTGGATCATCGCGGGGAGGTCCCCGGCGTAGGTCAAGCTGTTGCCGATGAAGAGGACGCGAAGGGTGGGCGCGTTCGGGCCTGAGGGCGCCGGAACCTCGAGCGCGGCCCCCGGTGGCCGCACGCTCGGCGTCGCGGGCGCGAATACTCCGGTCCGCAACGCCGCATAGCCGCTGGCCGCAAGGGCGAGGATCCAGAAGAGGATTCTGCGACGTGGCATGTCAGTCCCTCCGTAGCGCTGCAGCCGAAGCCGTCTGCCTCAAGAGTCTACCCGCCGAGCCTCGGCCGCGCGCGCTATGGTCAGACGCGGTAGATCGTGACGGCGGCCTCGGGGAAGACCAGCCGGCGCTCGCCGGCGGGGAGGTCGTGCGCGGGGTCGTGCTCGACCGCGAAGACCCGCGCGAAGCGGCTCCGGTGCCATGCCGCGATCACGCGATCGAGGATCTTCGAACCGTATGGCGGATCGGCGAAGGCGACGTCGTAGTTGTCCGCGCCGAGCGCCTCGGCGAACGGGACGGCATCGCGCTTGAAGATGCGGGTCTGCGCCTTGAGGCCGAGGGCCACGACGTTCGCCTTGAGCGCGTGGAGGCTCGATGGCCGGAACTCGACGAAGTCTGCGCCGCGTGCTCCGCGCGAGAGGGCCTCGAGCCCCAGCGCTCCCGTGCCCGCAAAGAGGTCGAGGACGCGCGCAGCCTTGATCTCGTCGGCGAGCGCATCGAGCAGCGCCGCACGCACGGCCTCCGCGGTCGGGCGCACACGGAAATCGTTCGGGGAAACGAGGTCACGGCCCCTGAAAGTGCCGCCCACGATCCTCATGACTTCAGCGCGGCCTCATCCATGAGCACCTGGCGCATCGCGTCAGTGAATTTGAGCAGGGACTACTTTATCTTCGTCAGGCGTCCCAAGCTGAGGTCTCTCCAAATGTACAGTGCTGCCTTTATCTGGGAGCCGGGCGTCTACGACGCAGAGTTCCATCGTCTCAACGCAATCATCGACGGCGTTGCCAGATCGCTTCCGGGATTTCTTGGGGTCGACTCCTGGCAGACCGCCGACGGCGGCAGAAGGAACGCTACCTACTACTGGGACAGCCTCGACACCCTTGCCACGTTCTCCGCACACCCCGTGCATCGGGAAGCCAAGCGGCAGTATGCGCGGTGGTACAAGGGCTACCACATCGTCGTCTCGCAGGTGCTGCGATCCTATGGCGATGGCGCGATCGCCCACGTGACACCACCGGATGACCGGGGAAGTGTCGCATGAAGCGTCGGAGACACTCGGTTGATGGGGTGGTCGCAGGGCAGGCCTGCCTGACCAGGAGTTGCAGCATTTCCCAACGGTGAGCGTCGCAGAATGCCACGTTGCGGCACGATTTTGGTCCGCGCCTTAGAACCTCATTGGTTTCTAACTATTGATTTGCCATTGCGTTAGCACGAGCTGACACGGTGGGCACCCTACTTGCGCTTGTTCTAGGCCAGAGTAAGTCGTGACCCCAGTCCCGTTCGTCATCTTCCAGGAGATTCCATGCGCAGCAAGAGAGGTTTTACCCTGATCGAGCTGCTGATCGTGGTGGTCATCATCGGCATTCTGGCGTCCATCGCGATCCCGAAGTTCGCGAACACGAAGGAGAAGGCGTACATCGCGTCGATGAAGGCCGACCTGCGCAACCTGATCACCGCGCAGGAAGCGTACTTCGCCGACAACGTCACCTACGCCAGCGTCACCACCAACCTGAGCTACGGCGTGTCCGCCGGGAACACGGTGACGATCGGGACGGCGACGGGGACGGGCTGGACCGCGACGTCGAAGAACAACGCGACCACGAAGACCTGCGGGATCTACGTGGGCGCCGTGACGCCGCCGGTTGCGGGCGAGGCGGAAGGCGCGCCCACCTGCCAGTAAGACAGGCGCTTCGATGACGGAAAGGCCCGGGCTCGTCCCGGGCCTTTCTGTTCGACACGTCAAGGCGACCGGGCCCGGCGCGCCAAACCCGTTCCAGCGCAATCGCTCCGAGCCGGGTAGATTGCGGTGTCCCATCGGACCGGGCACCTACCACTCCTTTCCTTCAGTCCGGTCCACAGAGGCACTCGTGAGCAGCTACAAGACACAGCAGCACCGCCTCGTCCATCGAGGACAGTCCTTCCATTTCGTCTCGTATGAGGCGCAACCCGCCGACGAGAAGCGCCACCAGGTCGAAATGCCAGCCAGCTGGTATCTGATGCTCGCGGGCAAACGATGGGTGGTCAGCCCACAAGTCGGCGAAGCCGCCGCGGAGGATCTGGACCGCCAGTTCGCGGAATGGCTCGATGCGCACGTGTTCACCGGCGCACCGGCCGTGCAGAGCCAGCAGCCTTCATTGGTCGGCGCGGCGACCCTTGCCGGCCCGGCGGAAGCGTCGCGGACGGCGATCCCCCCAGCGCGCGCGAGGTTCTAGCGGATCCGGCATGATCACCAAGCGACGAGCACCTAGGAACACCCATCTTCGTGTGACCTTCGTCCTCCAACGCCCGGAGGCCGACACCGTGCATCTGGTCGGCGACTTCACCGACTGGCTGCCGTCGAAGGCGATGCGGCGGACGGAGGAGGGGACCTGGCGGGTGGGAGTCGAGCTGCGGTCCGGGCACGAGTACGGCTTCCGCTACCTGGTCGACGGGGCGCATTGGGTCAACGATCCCTCGGCCGACAAGTACGTTCCCAACCCGTACGGCAGCGACAACTCCGTGGTGGTCACCTGAGGGCGAGCAGCCGGTCCGCGAAGCGATCGGCCGCCCCGGGTTCCCAGCCGAAGTAGAGCCGCGGCTCGACCAGCTCGAGCTCCGTGACGACCAGCCCTCCATTGATCACGACGCCGTCCACGCGCGCATAGAGCGTCGGCTCGGGCGCGGCGGCCAGCGCGCGGGCGGCCTGGCGCACGAGGTCGGTGGATGCCTCCGTGCGCTCCGCCGTGCCTCCGTGCTCCTCCTGGACGCGGAAGTCGCCCCGTCGCGGGCGCTTGCGCACGGCGTGCGAGAAGGCGCCGTCGAGGAAGACGTGTGAGATCTCGCCGTCGGTCTCGAACACGGGCAGGAACGGCTGGACCATCAGGTCGCGATGCGCGACCATCCGCGAGAAGCGCGCCTCATCCTCGGCCACCCGCGAGCGGTCGGTCCGCCACGTCTCGAACGCGCTCGCCGACACGGCCGGCTTCACGACCAGGGCGTCGGACCCGACCGACTGCATCAGCTCGCGCAACGTGACGGCGGAGCCCTTCGCGACCCACACGGTCGGCGTCACCGGGATCCCCGCCGCCTCTAGGTCCCGGAGGTAGCGCTTGTTGGTGTTCCACCGCAGCGTCGGCATCCGGTTCCACACCGGCACCGACTCGCGCTCGAGCCGGTCCAGCCAGCCCAGGAACTCCGGCAGGCGGCGATGGTAGTCCCAGGTCGAGCGGGGCACCACCGCGTCGTAATCCCCCCAGCGCCGAGCCTGATCGTCCCACAACACCGGCTCCGCGCGGCAGCCGCGCCGCTCGAAGGCGGGGATGAGCAGCCGGTCGTCGTCACACAGATCCGGGTACTCGGCGCAGGTCACCAGCGCGACGGAGGTCTTCAAGGCACGAAATGTTAACCAGGCTCCCTGGTCCCGGGAGCCGGCGGACGGTTTTGCGTACGCGAACGCCCCCTGTTCGATTGTCAGGGCCATGAACGAAGCGCTGGGGCGGTGAAGCGACACGGCGGCGCGCCGCGGCTGGTCTCTCGGCCGCTCGCGCTCGTCTTCGCGTCCACGTTCGCGGCGCTGACGAGCTTCTATCTGCTGCTGTCGGTGGTGCCGCAGTACGCGGCGACGTCGGGCGGGGGCGACTTCGGCGCCGGCATGGCGACGGGCGCCCTGTTCTTCGCCACGACGCTGACCGAGCTGGCCACGCCGCGCCTCGTGGCCGCGTTCGGCGGCCGCTTCGTGTTCGGCGCCGGCCTGGTGCTCCTGGGCGTGCCGTCGCTCGCCCTGGGTGCCTCCACGAGCCTGGCGGCGATCGCGCTCATCTGCATGCTGAGGGGAATCGGCCTGGCCATCGTCGTCGTGGTGGGCAGTGCGCTGACGGCCTCACTCGTTCCGCCGGATCGCCGCGGCGAAGGCCTCGGCCTCTACGGCGTCGTGGCCGGCGTGCCCGCCGTCGTGGCGCTGCCGCTCGGGCTCTGGCTCGCGGCGCGGTTCGGCTACGGGCCCGTCTTCGTCACAGGCGCCGTCAGCGCGCTCGCCGGATTGATCGCGCTCCCGGGGCCGGCCGCGGAACATCCCGAGATGGAGCCGGCCGCCGGTGTGCTTGCGGCGCTGCGGTCGCCCGCGCTGCTGCTGCCGTCCGTCGTCTTCATGCTGACCGCGGTGACCGGCGGCGTGGTCGTCACGTTCGTGCCGCTCGCCGCGCCGGCGGGGCGGGGGAGCCTCGCCGCCCTGGCCCTGCTGCTGTTCGGCGCCGCGAGCACGCTGTCGAGGTGGTGGGCCGGGCGCGCGATGGATCGGCACCCCTCGCTGGACCTGCTGCGGCCGAGCGTGGTGTGCACTGGACTCGGCGTGGCCGGGCTCTCCTTTGTCGACCAGCGCCTCGCGTTGCTGGCCGCCGCGACCCTCGTGGGGGCGGGCTTCGGCGTCGCGCAGAACGCGAGCCTCACCCTGATGTTCGCGGTCGTCCCGCGCACAGAGTTCGAGTCGGTGAGCGCCGTCTGGAATCTTGCCTACGACTTCGGGCTCGGGGCCGGCGGAGCGTTCTTCGGTGTGCTCGTGACCCGGACCGGCTACTCCGCCGCGTTCGCGCTGACCGGTGCAGTCATCCTGGGCGTGCTCGCCGCCGTCTGGCGGAGCCGCCATCTCGTGGCTCGCCCTCCGAGCGACTGACGACCCAGGACGAGAACGGCGGGCCGTGTGGCCCGCCGCTCTCCGTCGCCGGGGGTTCGCCCTGTCTCGCTCGGTCAGCCGGCTAGCGAGATGGCGGCCCCGCCACCAGCCCCCGGTCCTCGAGCAGCGGCCCGACCGTCGGGTCGCGGCCACGGAACGCGCGGTAGATCGTGGCCATGTCGCCGCTCCCACCCCGCGAGAGGACCATGTCGCGGAACCGCTGGCCGTTCTCCCGGGTCAGGCCGCCGTGCTCCGTGAACCAGGCGTAGGCGTCGTCGTCGAGGACCTCGCTCCAGATGTACGCGTAGTAACCTGCCGAGTAGCCGCCACCCCAGATGTGCGAGAAGTAGCTCGAGTGGTACCGCGGCGGCACCAGCGGATAATCGATGCCAAACCGCCGCAGCGCCGCCGTCTCGAACGAATCCGCGTCCGCCGGATGGTCGTTCGGCCCCAGCGTGTGCCAGGCCATGTCGAGCAGCGCGGCCCCGAGGTACTCGGTCGTCGCGAAACCCTGGTCGAAGGTGGTCGTGCGCCGGATCTTCGCCACGAGGTCGGCGGGCATCGGCTCGCCCGTCCCGTAATGGCGCGCGTAGTGCGCGAATACCTCGGGATCCAGGGCCCAGTGCTCGTTGAACTGCGACGGGACCTCGACGAAGTCGCGCGGCATACCCGCGAGCCGCGGGTAGGGCGCCGTGTTCATGAACGCCGCCAACGCGTGGCCGAACTCGTGGAACATCGTCGTCACGTTGTCCCACGTGAGCAGCGCAGGCTGCCCCTCGGCCGGCTTGGTGAAGTTGCAGGTGTTGGTGATCACCGGCCGCGTGCCGAAGAACGGGGAACGGCTCATGAAAGCGCTGGTCCAGGCGCCGCCGTTCTTGTTGTCGCGCTTGAAGTAGTCGGCGTAGAACAGGCCGAGCGACGTGTCGGCGTCGAACACCTCGAACACCTTGACGTCGGGTTGATAGACCGGGATGTCTTTCCGCTCCCGGAAGGTCAGCCCGTACAGCCGGTTGGCCGCGTAGAACACCCCGTTCACGAGCACGCTGTCGAGCTCCAGGTACGGCTTGATCTGCTCTTCGTCCAGCGCGTACCGTGCCGAGCGGACCTGCTCGGCGTAGAACTGCCAGTCCCACGGCTGGAGCTTGAAGCCGCCGCCCTGCTGGTCGATGAGCGTCTGCATGTCCGCAGCCTCGCCGCGGGCCTTCGCCACCGCCGGCCCGGCGAGCTGGGTCATCAGGGCGAACGCGTTCTCCGGCGTCCGGGCCATCTGCTCCTCGAGACCGTAGGCGGCGAACGTCGGGTAGCCCAGGAGCCGCGCCCGCTCCGCCCGCAGCTGGGCGAGGCGCAGGATGATCTGCCGGGTGTCGTTGCTGTCGCCGCGCTCGTTCCTGAGGGTCGAGGCCTCGAACAGCCGCTGCCGGAGCGCGCGGTCCTTGAGCGACGCCTGCGCCGGCTGCTGCGTCGTGTTCTGGAGCGGCAGCAGCCAGCGGCCCGTCATCCCCCGGGTCCGCGCGGCGGCCGCGGCGGCGGCGATGTCGTCCGCGCTCAGGCCGTCCAGCTGGGTCGAGTCGTCCACCACCACGCCGCCAGCGCGCGTCCCCGCAAGCACCTTGCGGCCGAACTCGTTGCCGATCTGCGCCATTTCCCGGTTGAGAGCGCGGAGCCGTTCCTTGTCCGCCGGGGAGAGGTTGGCGCCGGCGCGCACGAAGTCCTTGTAGTACCGCTCGACCACCAGGCGCTGCAGCGAATCGAGGCCCAGGCTGGTGCGACGGTCGTAGAGGGACTTGATCCGCTGGAACAGGGTGTCGTTGAGCGAGATGGCGTCCCGATGCGCGGCCATTCTGGGCGCCAGGGCCCGCTGGATGGCCTGCAGGGTGTCGTTCGTGTTCGAAGAGGTGAGGCCGCCGAAGACCCGCTGCACTCTCCCGAGCAGCTGGCCCGAGCGCTCGAGCGGGAGGATCGTGTTCTCGAACGTCGGCGCGGCGCTTTCGTGGATGATGGCTTCCACCTCGGCGAGCTGCTGACGCATCCCCTCTTCGATGGCCGGCTGGAAATCGGTGTTGTGGATGCGGTCGAACGGCGGCGCCTGGTAGAGCAACGGGCTGGGCGCCGCGAAGGGGTTGCTGCTGGGCAGCTGCGCGCGGGCGCCCCGGCCCCAGCCGAGCAGGACCACGCTGAGGACGATCGAGAGACGAAGCAGACGGTTCATGGCGGGTTCTCGAGAGAGTGAAGGACGTACAACCCGCTCCAACCTACCCCCCGACAAGCTGCCCGGCGAGCAAGTCGCACGGAAAGGCTCGTCTTTCACGCCTGCCTCCCGGCACGCTTCTGGCCGTGTCTTCGACCGCGGCGTACTGTTCGGCGGCACGTGTGGAGCCGCAGGCGGTGGTCACCCCAGCTCGAGGGTCGAATCATGGCCGACGCAAAGGTCTTCTCCGTGGAGCGTCACGTCGCCGCTGCCGAGCCGCCGACCGCCTCCCCCGGAGTCGAGCGCTACGTCGCCGCGGCCGAGCAGGCCGCGCGCCGGCGCGCCGCCGACATCGCCGCCATGCGCAAGTGCCGCTTCGACACGATCGCCGTGCACGGGCTCTACAGCATGGCCGAGGCGCTCGACTTCAATCAGGGATCGATCATCGAGCCGATCTTCATGAGCACCTCGCAGGGCTACCGCGACTCCGACGAGATGGAGGCGGCGCTGTCCTACCGGATCCCGACCTGGTGCTACTCGCGCATCGCGAATCCCAGCCTGTACTACCTCGAGAACGTGCTCGCCCTGCTCGAGGGCTACGGGTTCGACGGCGAGACCTCCTGCTGCACGACCTCCTCGGGCATGGCGGCGATTGCCAGCGCCGTCGAGCCGCTCGTCGCCGTGGAGCCGGGCTCGCCGCATCGGCCGATGAACTTCGTCTCGATGTGCCAGGTGTACGGCGGGACCTATCAGTTCTTCAACGTCCGCCTGGCGCGGGAGCGCAACGTCGAGTGCCGGTGGATCCTCGATCCGACCGATCTCGCGGAATGGGAAGCGAAGATCGACAAGAACACCCGCTTCCTCTACGGAGAGATCCCGTCCAACCCGGGTCAGGCGTTCTTCGACGTGCGGGCCGTGGCCGAGCTGGCGCACGAGCGCGGAATTCCCCTCATCGTGGACAGCACCGTGGCGACGCCGGCGCTCCTGCGGCCGCTCCAGCACGGCGCCGACATCGTCGTCCAGTCGGTCACCAAGACGCTCGCCTCGTCGGGGTTCGCCATCGCCGGCGCGGTCATCGCCCGCAAGGGACTCACCTGCCGCGTCGGGCCCGACGAGATGAAGGACGATTTCGCGATGTACCTGAAGAAGATGCCGAACCGCGACTACGGCCCGAACCTCTCGCCGATGAACGCGATCCTGTCCCTGAACGACATCCGCACGCTGCGCTCCAAGATCGATCTCTTCAGCCGCAACACGACGCAGGTCGCCGAGCATCTGGCTGAGCACCCGGCCGTCGAGCAGGTGGACTACCTCGGGCTGCCCAGCCACCCCCTCCACGATCTGGCGAGCCGCTACCTCTTCCTGGTGGACGCCGAGCACGACCGCGCGTACGGCAAGGCCACCAACCGGTACGGACACCTCATGTCGTTCCGGGTGAAGGGCGGGGCCGCGGCGGCGCGCTGCATGTTGGACGCGCTGCAGCGCATCTGGCGCGCCACCGACCTCGGCCGGGTGAAGTCGGTCGCCACCATTCCCGCCATCTCGACGCACGCGCAGCAGGGGGAGGAAGCTCGGCACATGGCGGACGTCCCGCCGAACCTGGTGCGGCTCTGTGTCGGCGCCGAGCATCCCGACGACATCATCGCGGACCTGGACCAGGCGCTCGCGGCGTGCGACGGCGAGACGGCGGTCAGCGTGCCGGCGTCCTTCTCGGTGGGCGGCGCCTCGCGCGAGCGGCCTGGGCACGGCGGGAGGTAGGCATCCGCTACTACAGCACCAACCACCGGGCGGCGGAGGTCGATCTCGCCCAGGCCCTGCTGCAGGGTCAGGCCGGCGACAAGGGGCTGTTCATGCCCCGTCCGATCCCGGCGATGCCGCGCGAGCTGCTGGTGCGCGCGGGGACGCTCGCCTATCCGGAGCTGGCCGCGGCGGTCCTGGGGCTCTACACCGACGGGGTCTTCTCGCCCGACGCGCTGCGCGAGATTTGCACGGACGCCTACGACTTCGACGTGCCGCTGGAGCGCGTGGACGGACGGCGGCACGTGATGCGGCTGGACCGCGGGCCGACGGCGTCGTTCAAGGACTTCGCGGCGCGATTCATGGGGCGCGCCCTCGGCCGCCTGGTGCGGGAGCGCGGCCAGGACCTGCTCATCCTCACGGCGACGTCGGGCGACACCGGCTCCGCCGTCGCCAACGCCTTCCTCGGCGTCGCGGGGATCCGCGTGGTCGTGCTCTTCCCGATCCACGAGGTGTCCGAGCGGCAGCGCCGCCAGATGACCACGCTCGGCGGGAACATCACGACGCTCGCCCTCGATACCAAGTTCGACGACTGCCAGGCCCTCGCGAAGCAGGCCTTCGCGGATCCCGACCTGGCGCGCCTCAACCTGTCGTCTGCCAACTCGATCAACATCGGCCGGCTCCTGCCGCAGGCCGTCTACTACGTCTACGCGGCGTCGCGCCTGGCCGACGTCGCCGGCGGCGAGAAGGTCGTCTTCTCGGTGCCCTCGGGGAACTTCGGCGACCTCATGGGCGGCCTCCTGGCGTCGCGGATGGGCCTGGAGGTGGAACGGTTCGTCGTGGCGACCAACGCCAACGACGAGGTGCCGCGGTTCCTGGCGACGGGGCGCTACGAGAAGATCGCACCGTCGCGGAAGTGCATCTCCAACGCGATGAACGTGGGGCACCCGTCCAACTTCGCGCGCGTGGTGGACCTCTACGGCGGCACGATGGACGAGCAGGGCAACGTGCTCGCGCCGCCCGACGTCGCCCGCATGCGCCGGGAGCTGTACGCCATCAGCATCGGCGACGACGAGACGCGGCGGACGATCGCGGAGGCCTACCGCGGTCACCGCACGATCCTCGAGCCCCACGGCGCGGTCGGCTGGGCCGGACTGCGGCACCTCCTCGATGATCGCCCGGAGCTGGCGGACGTCACGGCCATCGCGCTGGAGACCGCGCATCCGGCGAAGTTCCCGGAGGAGATCCGCGCTCTGATCCAGGTCGAGCCCGCGGCACCGAAGAGCCTCGAGGGGCTCGACGGGATGCGAGAGACGTACCGGGAGATGGAGAGCGACTACGGGGCGTTCAAGAGCTTGCTGACGCGGGAATTCGGCCGGTGAGATCGATCATCGTGATCGGCGACGGAATGTCGGACCGGCCGATCGACCGGCTCGGCGGCAAGACCCCGCTCCAGGTGGCCCGCAAGCCGCACATCGATCGCATCGCCCGCGAGGGCCGGACGGGGCTGCTGCGCACGGTCGGCGAGACCGGGCCGGCCGATTCCGCCGTCGCCAACATGGCCGTGCTGGGCTACGACCCCGCCGCCAGCTCCCAGGGGCGCGCCGTGCTCGAGGCCGCCAGCATGGGCGTGGAGCTGCGTCCGGAGGACGTCGCCCTGCGCTGCAACGTCATCACGCTCGAAGGGCCGGGCGGCGACCGGCGGATCAAGAACCACTCGGCCGGACACATCTCGAGCGAGGAAGCGGCCGAGCTGATCCGCGCGCTCGACGCCGAGCTGGGCGGAGGGCGGGGGCCCGATCCCGTGGCGTTCTACCCGGGCGTCAGCTATCGCCACCTCCTCGTGCTGCGCGGCGGCTGGGCGACGCCCGCGGTGGAGTGCGCGCCGCCGCACGACAACGTCGGCGGGCGCGTGGCGGACCTGTTGCCCCGACCCCTGGAGCCGAGTGGCGCGCTCACCGCCCGAAGGCTGATCGAGCTGTACGAGCGGGCGCTGCCGATCCTGGAGAACCACCCGGTGAACGCGGCGCGCCGGGCCGCGGGCAAGGACGAGGCGAACGCGATCTGGACCTGGTCACCGGGGCGCCGCCAACCGCTGCCGTCCCTGAAAGAGCTGTACGGCGTCCGCGGCGCGGTCATCTCGGCGGTGGACCTGATCATGGGACTCGGCGTGTGCGTCGGGATGGATCTGATCCGGGTGCCGGGCGCGACCGGCCTCTCCGACACCAACTACGAGGGCAAGGCCCAGGCCTGTCTCGACGCGCTCGCGGACCACGATCTGGTCTACGTGCACGTCGAGGCCACGGACGAAGCGGGCCATGCCCGCGACCTCGATCTCAAGATCCGCTGCATCGAGTACCTCGACCAGCGTCTGATGCGGCTGATCCTGGAGGGTCTCGAGGCCCGCGGGATCAAGGCCGCGATCGCCGTCCTGCCTGATCATCCCACGCCGGTCGCGACCGGCCAGCACGGCCGCGATCCCGTGCCGGTGGCGATCCTCCGCCCCGGCGACGCGCCCGATGCGACCGAGCGTTACGACGAGGCGGAGGCGGCGCGCGGCTCCCTGGGGATGCTCACCGGCCCGCAGTTCATGCGCCTGATGACGCAAAAGCCGTAGGCCTCCTTCACCACCAGACCAGCCGATCGTCGCCGGCGTGCGCGAAGGTCACTGACGCCGATCCGCCCTCGGTCTCGAGCGCAAGCGGCGCGCCGTTGAGCTGCACCTCCCTCGGACGCTCGAACCGCCACACGATCGTCACGCGCGCGGCGGGACCGGTGAGCCGCAACGTCGTGCGGCCTCCGGCCGCGCCGACGGCGAGGCGGCGGCCCTCGAAGTCCCGAAGCTCCCGGGGCGGGCCCGGATAGATCTCGTAGACCCGGCGGTCGTCGAGCGTGGGCACCGGCGCGGCACCCGCTCCCGTCCAGGGCACCAGCGTCATCACGTCCTCGGGGATCTTCGGCAGGACGGCGCCCGCCTTCACGAACAGGGGGATGCGGTCGAGCGGCGCCTCCACCACCGTGTCCAGCGGGCCCTCGAGCCGCGCGCCGCTCCAGTAGTCGAGCCACGCTCCCTGCGGCAGGTGGACCGCGCGCCGCGTGCCCGACGTCACCAGGGGCGCCACCAGGAGATCGGGCCCGAAGTAGTACTCGTCCGCGGCGTCGCGGGCCGCGGGATCCAGAGGATGCAGGAGCACCAGCGCCCGCATGAGGGGCATGCCCGTGCGGGCGGCCTCCTGCGCCGCCGCGTACCGATACGGGAACAGGCTCATGTGCAGGCGCGAGTAGCTGCGGAAGATGTCCAGGGCCTGCGGGCCGTAGTCCCAGGGCCCGAGGTTGATGCCGGAGTGCACCTCCATGATCGGCGAGAACGCCGAGAACTCCGTCCAGCGGACGAACAGCGTGTCGTCCCCCGGCGTGCGACCCGCCTTCTCGTAGCCGCCGAGGTCGTTCGCCCACAGCGCGATCCCGGACATCCCGGCGTTGAGCCCCGCGATCACGACGCTGGGCAGGCCGTTCGGCCCAAAATCCGACGCGTTATCGCCGCCCCAGATGAGCGGCAGGTTGTGGTTGCCGATCGAGCCGCTGCGCGAGAACAGCACGCCGTCGCCGCGGAGGTCCTTCTGGATGAGCACCTCCAGCGCCTGGTTGTAGAGCACGGAGTAGCGCGTGCGCATCACGCCGGCGTCCTCACCGTTCGCGAACCGGGCGTTGGCGATGAAGCCGCCTTCGCCGCCGTCCGCCTTGAACGCGTCCGCGCCGAGGCGGATCGCCTGGCGCACCTGGTCCTGCCACCACCGGACCGCGTCGGGGTTCGTGAAGTCGATCAGGCCGCCGCGTCCCTTCCACCAGGACGCGAGATACACGCCGCCGGAGTCGTCCTTGAGGAAGTAGCCTGCCTGGCGCGCCGCCTCGAAGTTCGCGGCCGCGGTCTGCGGGATCTTGCCCACCAGCTCCGGCTCGCTCGGCGTCCAGGTCGTGTCGTTGATGAACGCCGTCAGCCACAGACACAGCTTGAACCCCTGGTCGTGAACGTGGCGCACCATCGCCTCGGGGTCGGTGAACTGCAGCCGGTTGATCTCGAACGTGTTGTAGTTGGTCGCCCACGGGCTGTCGATGACCAGGACCGACGCGGGCAGGCCGAGCGCGCGGTATCGGTCGACGTCCTCGTACACGGCCGCCATGTCGGGATGCCAGTTGCGGCTCTTCCAGGGCGCGAACGCCCAGTAGGGCGGGAGCTTGGCGCGGCCCACGATGCCGGTGAAGCGCTCCAGGATGCGCGGGAACTGCGGGCCCTCGAAGACGAGGATCCGCAGCTTCGCGTCGCGGAACCGCACGACGAACTCGCCTGGCGACTCCTTGCCGAGGTCGAAGCTCGTCTCGGCGTACGTGTCCAGCCACAGGCCGTAGCCCCTCAGGTCCATGAAGAAGGGGATCGGGACGTAGGTCCTGGTGCCCTTGAGGACCGGGATGTCGTACGAGGCGTTGACGATCACCCGGCCCGTCTGGTCGAGCGCGTTGAAGCGCTCGCCGAAGCCGAAGACCGGCTCGCTCTCCCGGAGGCGGAATTCCCAGGTCGCGCGCGCCGGCGCGGACGCCGAGATCTCCGTGACCCCCTCCGCCAGCCGACGGACGCGGATGTCGGACCGGCCGAGCGGGGTGCCGTCCCGCAGGATGGCCGTGAAATCGAGCCGATCGGCCCTGCCTTCGATGTTCGTGAAGGGGAGCCGCACGGCCGCCGGATCGACCTGTGCCTCCAGGGCGGCCGGACAGAGCGCGAGCAGCACCCGCGGAATCAACAGACGGGGTCTCATGGACGTATCATCCTGCTGACAGGTTCACGAATGTATGTTGGCGACGGCCTTATTGCCTCGAAACCCCTTCGGAGAGCTTCTATGCATCGTCTATGCGCCACGGCAGTCACGACCTTCGCCCTCGCGACCTTTGCCGCATCGGGCCTCGCCGCCCAGAACGCGAACTACCACGTCGTCAAGCGGACCGTCCTGGGGCGGCAGCGGGCGGACTACCTCACCCTCGATCCGGAGGGCCGGCGTCTCTATGGGATGGGCAACCTGGTCATCAACGTCGACAACGATGCCGTGGTCGACTCGGTCCAGGGCGGGGGCGGCGGCTACGTGATCGCCCACGACCAGAACCGCGGCCTGGTCCGCAACGGCACCGTGTTCGACCTCACGACCGACGCCGTCACGGGCCACCTTGAGATGCGGGGCGACGGCATCCGCTATGACCCCGTGACGCATCGCGGGTTCACGTGGGAGGGCAAGGACGCATGGGCGGTGGACATGCGGACCGGGCAGCTCATCACCAAGGGCACCCTCGGCGACGGGCTCGAGTCGGGCGTGGCGGACGGCCGGGGCAAGCTGTTCCTGAACGTGGAGGACTCGGGGTTCGTGGTGCGGGACGACGCCGCGACGATGGCGACTGAGGCCACGTACCGGATCCCGGGGTGCGGGCGGGCGCAGGGGCTCTCGATGGACACGGCGACGCGCAGGCTGTTCATGGCATGCGACACGGAGATGGTGGTCGTGAACGCCGACAACGGCAGCGTCGTGACGCGCATCCGCGTGCCGAGCCGGGCCGACATGAACTGCTTCGACCCGATCGCCAAGCTCGCCTTCAACCCCAACCGCGTGGACAGCACGATGACCGTCGTGCACGAGGACTCGCCGGACGCGTTCTCGGTGGTGGCCAAGGTCCCGACCGGCGGCGGCGCGCGCACCTGCGCGGTGGACGAGCGGACCCACAAGGTCTATGTCTTCTACTACGAGGGCACCTCGCGCGAGAACTTCCAGCTGGTGATGGCCGTGCTGGCGCCCTGAGCGCCAGCCGCAGACGTTTCCCGAGCCCGGACCTCGCGGTGCCCGCGGGGTCCGGGCTTTTTCGTGGCTGTGGGGCGGCGCCGAAACGCGCGGCTCGTGGAGAGCGCTCGGGGGCGCTAGGTTTCACCGCACCAAGGGAGGTTCCATGAGAACGACGATTCTGGTCGCGGTGGCCGCGGCAATCCCCGCCGCGCTTGCCGGACAGACGACGCAGGCGGCGCAGGCGTGCACGCACCGCGGCACGGCGGAGGCGATCGCCCAGCGGCCGAGCCCGCTGGACTCCGTGCAGGTGACAACTAACGGCTACACGCTCAAGGTCTGCTACGGCCGGCCCTACGCCAAGGCGCGCCTCATCATGGGCGGCCTCGTGCCCTTCGGCCAGCCGTGGCGCCTGGGCGCGAACGAGCCGACGCGGCTGTTCCTCCCGTTCGCCGCCGAGGTGGCCGGCGTGCGCGTCGAGCCCGGCGAGTACTCGCTCTACGTGGTGCCGCAGCAGGCCAGCTGGGAAGTGCACGTCAACAAGGCCGTGGAACGCTGGGGCATCCCGATCGACGACAAGGTGCAGGCCCAGGACGTGGGGAAGGGCACCGTCGCGGTCGAGACGCTGGCGCAGCCGGTCGAGCAGCTCGCGCTGAGCCTGGTCGCGGACGCAGACGGCACGGCGCTCGTCGTCGAGTGGGAGAAGACGCGCGTCCGGATCCCGATCCGGAAGGTGAGCTGAGGAGAGCGGCCACGTGGCCGGAACGACCGGATCCTGCCCGAGCTGCGGCAGTTCGTCCATCCAGACGGTGAACGTCAGGCGGAGCACCGTCCCCAAGGACCTGGCGGCCGAGTACTTCGCGGCGGGCGGTGCCCCCAGCGACGACGTCATCGCGCAGATCGTGTGCGGCCGCTGCGGCGCCCACTGGATCCCGCGCACCAGCCAGGAGCGCCAGCTCCGGGCCCTCTCGGGTCAGCTCGGCCAGGACGCGATGCGGTCGGCGGAGGCCCACGCGGCCGCGCCGCCCGGAGCCGCGTGGAGGAAGGTCCCGCCGCGGGCGTGGCTCGTCGCCGCCATCATAGCCAGCGTGATCCTGCTGGCGATCCTCGCTTGATGAAAGCGCCCCCCCGCTTCGCTGCTCCGATCACGGAGGACGACCTGTACTTGTTCAACGAGGGGAACCACTTCCGCCTCGCCGACAAGTTCGGCTGTCACCTCACCACGCTGAACGGCGCGCCCGGAGCCACCTTCGCCGTGTGGGCCCCCAACGCCAACTACGTGTCGGTGATCGGGGACTTCAACGCCTGGGACCCGTCCGCGCACCGGCTCGCGCCGCGCGGCGCCTCGGGCGTCTGGGAAGGGTTCATCCCCGGAGTGAAGCAGGGCGACGGCTACAAATACCACATCGGCTCGGGGCAGAGCGGGTACCAGGTGGACAAGGCCGACCCGTTCGGCATCCACCACGAGACACCGCCCAAGACCGGCTCCAAGGTGTGGAACCTCGCGTACGAGTGGGGAGACGGGGAGTGGATGGCGGGCCGGGCGGCGCGCAACGCGCTCGCGAGCCCGATCGCGATCTACGAGGTGCACATCGGCTCGTGGCGGCGCGTGCCCGGCGACCGCAACCGCTCGCTCTCCTACCGCGAGCTCGCCGAGACGCTGCCGTCCTACGCGCGGGACCTCGGCTTCACGCACGTCGAGTTCCTGCCGGTGATGGAGCATCCGTTCTACGGCTCCTGGGGCTACCAGACCACCGGCTACTTCGCGCCCACCAGCCGGTACGGCACGCCCCAGGACTTCATGCACCTGGTCGACGAGCTGCACCGCGCGGGGGTGGGCGTCATCCTCGACTGGGTCCCCTCGCATTTCCCGACGGACGAGCACGGCCTGGAGTACTTCGACGGCACGCATCTGTTCGAGCACGCCGACCCGCGCAAGGGTTTCCACCCCGACTGGAGCAGCTCGATCTTCAACTACGGGCGGCACGAGGTGCGCTCGTTCCTGCTCTCGTCGGCGTTCCTGTGGCTCGACGTGTACCACGCCGACGGCCTGCGCGTGGACGCCGTGGCGTCGATGCTCTACCTCGACTATTCCCGCAAGCCAGGCGAGTGGATCCCCAACAAGTACGGCGGCCACGAGAACCTCGATGCGGTCGACTTCCTCAGGCGCTTCAACACCGCCGTCTACGAGCGCCATCCCGACGTCCAGACCATCGCGGAGGAGTCCACCGCGTGGCCCATGGTCTCCCGGCCCACGTACGTCGGCGGGCTGGGCTTCGGGCTCAAGTGGGACATGGGGTGGATGCACGACACGCTCAAGTACTTCGCGAGGGACTCCATCCACCGCCGCTACCATCACAATGACCTGACGTTTCGCTCGCTCTACGCCTTCACCGAGAACTTCTGCCTGCCGCTCTCCCACGACGAGGTCGTGCACGGCAAGGGCGCGCTGCTCGCCAAGATGCCCGGCGACGACTGGCAGAAGTTCGCGAATCTGCGCGCGCTCTTCGCCTACATGTACACGCTCCCCGGCAAGAAGCTGCTGTTCATGGGCGGCGAGATCGCGCAGCGCGCGGAATGGAATCACGAGTCCAGCCTCGAGTGGCACCTGCTGGAGCATGCGCCGCACCGGGGAGTGCAGCAGCTCGTGCGCGACTTGAATCGTCTGGTCCGCGCCGAGAGCGCGCTCCACGATCTGGACACCGACCCCGGCGGGATGGAGTGGATCGACGCCAACGACTCCGACAACTCGGTCCTCTCCTACCTGCGCAAGAGCCGCGACGGGAGAGGCGAGATCGTCGTGGTGTGCAACCTCACTCCCGTCGTGCGCTACGACCACCGCCTCGGGGTGCCGCACGCGGGCCTCTGGCGCGAGGTGCTCAACACCGATGCCCGGGAGTACGGCGGGAGCGGCGTCGGCAACCTCGGCGGCGTGCGCACGGCGCCCATTTCCTTCCACGGACGGCCGCAGTCGCTGAGCCTCGCCCTGCCGCCCCTGGCGGTGGTGGCGCTCAGGCACGAGGCGGCGTAGCGGATTCTTGACAATGGCGCTTCTCGATGTAGTGTCCTCCTAACTTCCACCGGCACAGCATCTTATGAGGTCATCCTGCCGCCGCGGCGCCGTGATCGCCGCAGTCCTGCTTCAGTCCCTCGGTTCGACGGCGTGGGCCCAGCGGACTCCCCGCGTGGCCTCCGTGCAGATCACGCCGTCGGATGCCGCGGCGAACGTCGGCGACCAGGCCCCGTTCGTCGCGACCGCGCTCGACGCGGACGGGAATCCGATCGTGGACGTGACGTTCCTGTGGACCTCCAGCAACCACGCCGTCGCCACGATCGATCAGGAAGGGATCGCGACCGCGGTCGGCAACGGGAAGGCGATCATCACCGTCCGCACCGGGACGGGCAGGTCTGCACGGAGCGCGCAGGCTGCACTCGAGGTCACGGGTGGCCCGGTCCCCGCCGCGCCGGTGGTGTCGGCTCCGGCGGCCGCGAGCGCGCCCGCCTCCTCGCCGCCGTCAGCCGCTCCAGCCAAGCCCGTCGTGGCCGCTCCGGCGGCCACGACTGCGGCCGCGCCGACCAAGAGCGTTCCGGCGCCGCCCGTCACGGCGCAGGCCGCGGCCGCGGGCCCGCCCAGTGCGCCGCCCCGCCAGCCGCCCGCCGAGACGATGACGCTCCGCTACGCTCCAGTCTCGCAGCGTTATCGCATTCAGGGAACGTCGCGCGAGGTCCGGCTGGACCAGGCCGGTGCGTCCAGAACCCTGGACGCCACGCTGACGGTCCAGCTCTCCGCCGCACTCGCCTCACGCGGCGACAGCCTGGTCGGGACCCTGACCCTCGATGACGTCGCGGTCACCGGCTCCACCACGCTCGCCGACGATTTCATGGCCGCGAGAGGCCAGACGTTTCGGGTCGTCTTCTCCAGCGGCGGCCGCTCGCTGAGCATCGCGGCGCCGGACAGCGTCAACGACCACTACGTGTCCGTGAAGAGCGTCCTGCAGGGGTTCCTGCCGCTGCTGCCGTCGGGGCGGTTCCCCGTCGGCTACGCCTGGACCGACACCGTCCGGACGGTCTACCCGTGGATGGGCGGCACCTTCACCGACCAGTCCCGCCGCCGGCACACGGTCGTGGGATGGGAGAACCGCGATGGCGAGCGGGCCCTGCGCGTCGTCGTCGCGTCGGACGCCGACGTCAGCGGGCGGACGGGGCGCGGCTCCTGGGGCGACCCGGTGGACCTGCGCGGGAGCGCGCGCGATACGATGGACACGTACGTATCGTCCTCGGGTGTCGCGCTGGGGGGGACCGTGTCCGCCGACCGGGAGTTCACGGTGACGGCGAGCGAGGGCCGCGTCGTCCAGCGCTCGCGCGAGCTGTCGAGCTGGTCCCTGTCGCGGTTCCGCGAGTTGGTGGCGGCCCGCGTGACGCTCGCGCCCGGCGACGCCACCCTGCGGGTCGGGGACCGGCTCCCGTTCCTGGCGACGGCATTCGACTCCGCACAGAACGCGGTGCGCGACGCGGCCTTCGCCTGGAGCAGCAGCAATCCCGCCGTGGTCGGCGTGGACCAGGCGGGCATCGCGACCGGCGTGAGCCCCGGCCTCGCGATCATCCGCGTCCGCAGCGGAACGGGCGCGGTCAGTGCCGAGGTGCCGGTGCAGGTGACGGCCGCGGCAGCCGCTCCGCCCGCAGGCGCCGTGCCGGCCCCGGTCGCCGCCGTCGCGCCGGCGGCCTTGAGCCACGCCGACTCGACCGCCCGCGCCTGCGATGCCGGCACCGCTGGCGCCTGCACCGATCTCGGCGTCCTGTACGCCGAAGGGAAGGGTGTCACCCAGGACCTGCCGCGGGCGCGGAGCCTCTACCAGCGCGCCTGCGACGGCGGGAACTCTCCCGGCTGCACCAATCTCGGCAACATGTACAACAACGGCTCCGGCGGCCCCCAGGACGCGGTCCGGGCCCGCTCACTCTATCAGCGCGGCTGCGACGGCGGGAACGCCGTCGGCTGCAACAACCTCGGCTTCATGTACGAGCACGCGATGGGAGGGCCCGTGGACCTGGGGCAGGCGCGCGTGCTCTACCAGCGCGGCTGTGACGGCGGGGATCTGGTCTCCTGCAGCAACCTCGGGCTGCTCTATGCCTTCGGCCGTGGCGTGACCACGGACTACGCGCGGGCGCGCGCCCTGTACCAGCGCGCCTGCGACGGGGGAGCGGCGCGCGGATGCACGAACCTGGGAGTGCTCTACCAGCGCGGCCTGGGTGTGGCGACGGACGTCGGGCAGGCACGTACCCTGTTCCAGCGTGCCTGCGGCGCCGGAGACAACGACGCCTGCACCGACCTCCAGAAGATGGGAGGACGCTAGTACTGCCGGTACGACTCGGTAGCGGCCGCCGCCTCCGCGCTCAGGGGCCGCCCGTGTCCTTGGGCGCCGGCGCGGGCTGCTCGGTGGCCACCGAGTCGAGCGGGACGTCGCCGAGATCCAGCGAGCCGCCCGCGGGTACCACGATGACCGTATCCCACCCCTGATAGCCTGCGGCCACGACCTCGATGTGATGGCGCCCGGCCGTCACCGCGGAGTCGAGCCGTCCTCTCCTGCCCACCTGCTTGTTGTCGATGAAGATGAAGACCCCGCGCGGCCCCGAGGCGTCCATGGTCAGCCTGCCGGTCTTCGGGCCAGCCGCGGCGGCCGCGTTGGCACTGTCCGCGGCGGTCGGAGCGGGGTGCGCCGCACCGGCACGCGCGCTCTCCGCCACGGCGACCCTTGGAGCCGCCGGCGCGACGGGCGAGCCTGCGCCGGGGGCCTGCGCCGCCGGCCCCAGGGCGGACCGGCGGCCCAGCCAATAGGCCGCTCCCGCGACCACCGCAATGACGAGCAGCGCTCCGAGCGCGGAGACGACGCGGGAGCGCCGCTTCGGGGGCGGCGGCGCCGCGAAGTGCGCACTCTCGCGGGCTCGCGAGGCGCGCATGATGGGCGCAGCCGGCGCCGGCTCGACGGGCGCGCGCAGCGCGGGTGACGACGGGGTCCTCTCCCGCACGGGTTGCGCGGGTGCCGGTTCTCGGGCCTGCGGCGGCGGCTCCACCGCGGTCGCCGGGGGGAGCGGGGGCGGGGGCGGGAGCGGGGGCGGGGGGGCGGGCGCCGCGGCGTGGACAGGCGCCGGCGCAGTGGTTTCCAGGTCCAGCACGGCTGGCGGCGCCGCGGCGGCCGGGGGCGCCGGCGTCGGCCTCGCGGGCGTCACGCCCGTCGGCGCAGCCGCGCGCAACTTGGGCACCGGCTCTCCGCGCGCCAGCCGGCCCAGGCCGACCGTGGCCTCGCGCAGCTCGGCGTCCCCGAAGGCGATCGCCTGGAGCGCCGCGTGCAGGTCGCCCGCGCTCGCGAACCGCTGCGTCGGGTCGTTCGCCAGCACGGTCTGCAGGATCTTCAGCAGGGCGTCCGGGAGCGCGACGCGCGCCGTGCGCACCTCGCGCAGCGACGCCAGCGGATCCGCGCCGAACTGCCCCGAACCCGAGAGCATCTCGAGCGCCACGATGCCGAAGGCGTACTGATCGCCGGCCGGCCCGGCCGCGGCGCCGGCTGCCTCCTCCGGGATCGCGACGCGGGGCGCGCCGTCCGCCGCCGATCCGGCGTCCTCCATCGCGCGCGCCACGCCGAAATTCTCCACCAGGACGTGGCCGTCCCGGTCCAGCAGGATGTGCGCGGTTGTGAGCGCACCGTGCAGGGTGCCGTGCTCGTGCGCGTAGGCGATCGCGGCCGCGGTGGCGCGGAGCACCGTGAGGACCAGGGGCAGGTGGAGGGGGCCCTGCGATGCGAGGACCTCGTCGAGGTGCCGGCCCTCGGCGAGCTTGGTCGCCAGGAGGTACGGAACGCCGCCCCTGAAGACGATGCGGTAGACCGGCAGGATGCTCGGGTGGTTCAGGGCGACCAGCAGGCGCGCCAGCTCCCGGAAGCGCTCGGACACGGGCGCGAGGTCCAGCTCCGCGGGGAATACCCGCAGTGCCACGGGCCGCGGCGGGTTGACCTCCGTCGCCTGGTACACGACCGTGGTGCCGCGGCGCACCAGCAGCCGCTCCACCTTGTAGACGGAAGCCAACGCGCGCTGGAGTTGAGCCAGTTCGTCGGACGCGCTGTCCACCCGCCCCTCCCTCTCGATCACTGCGTCGTCGCTGCGCCAGAGTGCTGCGGAACGATGTACAGTCTATGCCGTACCGGCAGAGGGGCAAGAGCGCGCCGGTGGCACGCGCCGGCCGGACCCTGCATACTCCATCGTTCCCCTGTGAGCCTGTGACCGGTTTGACCGCCATCCTGCTGCACAAGGTGCACGCCATGCGAACCTCGATCCTGAAGACCGCGCTCGCCATTCCGTCGCTGCTGATCCAGGCCCCCCGCGCCGCCGCGCAAACGCCCGACGTCGCCTCCGCGATGCACTGGCGCGAGATCGGCCCGACGCGCGCCGGCCGCGCGCGCGCCCTGTCCGGGGCCCCGGGCCACCCGACCGTGCTCTACGTCGGATTCGACAACGGCGGCCTGTGGCGCTCGAGCGACTACGGCTCCAACTGGGAGCCGCTGTTCGACCGCGAGGCCACCGGCTCGATCGGTGCGATCGCCGTCGCCCCGTCCAATCCGAACGTGATCTACGTCGGCACGGGCGCCGGCATCATCCGGCCCGACCTCGCCACCGGCAATGGGATGTACAAGTCCACGGACGCCGGCCGCACCTGGACGCACCTCGGGCTCAGCGAGACGCAGATGATCGCGCAGGTGGAGGTGGATCCGGCCAACCCGGACCGGGTGTTCGTCGCGGCGCTGGGCCACCCGTACGGCCCCAATCCGGAACGCGGCATCTACCGCTCCACGGATGGGGGTCGGACGTTCGAGAAGGTGTTGTACAAGGACGAGTACACGAGCGGGAACGACGTGCGCATCGACCCGGGCAATCCGAACACGGTCTACGCGGCGCTCTGGCAGCAGCAGGAGGCGTTCTGGGAGGGCGGGGATTTCGGCGGCGGCTCGGGCGGCATCTTCAAGTCCACCGACGGCGGCACCACCTGGACCCAGCTCTCGGAAGGGCTGCCTCCCGTCCTCGAGGCCAACCTCGCGATCGCACCGAGCAGCCCGAACGTGGTGTACGCGATGGTCGCGGCGGTGGGCCGCGCGGGCGCCTCGGGCCCGGTCGGGTTCTACAAGTCTTCGGACGGCGGCGCGCACTGGACCTTGAGGACGCGCATGCCCGGCACGCCGGGCGACACCACGGTCACGGCCGACCCGCGGCCGTTGGCCAGGATCGGGGGCGGCGATCTGCCGCCGATCACGGTGGACCCGAAGGACACCAACGTCGTCTACAGCACGACGGTCGTGCTGTGGCGCACCGAGGACGGCGGCGCGAGCTGGTCGGCGGTGCGCGGCTCCCCCGGCGGCGACGACTACCAGAAGATGTGGATCTCGCCGCTCGATCCCAACCTGCTGCTCGTCGTGTCCGATCAGGGGGCGGTCGTCTCGGGGAACCGCGGGGCGTCGTGGAGCAACTGGTACACGCAGCCCACGGCGGCCGTCTACCACGTGACGGCGGACAATGCGTTCCCGTATCGCCTGTGCGGCGGCCAGCAGGACTCCGGCTCGCTCTGCGTGGCCAGCCGCTCGGACGACGGCGAGATCACGTTCCACGACTGGCACCCGATCAACGTCTCGGAGTACGGCATCGCCGCCCCCGATCCCAGGGACCCGGACGTGGTGTACGGCGGCGGGCGCACCAACGTCTCGCGCTACGACCGGCGGACCGGGCAGACCGCGCAGGTCGGGCCGGACGCGACGGCGCGCGGCGATCAGTACGGCCGCAACGTGCGCACGATGCCGCTCATCTTCTCGCCGGTGCGTCCCGACGTGCTGTACTACACGTCGAACGTGGTCTGGCGGTCGGCGGATCACGCCCGCAGCTGGACCCGCATCAGTCCGGACCTGACCCGCCAGACCTGGGACGTGCCGGCGAGCGCGGGGAAGTACGCGAGCACCGTGACGCCGGGCCCCCGGGGCGCGATCACCGCGCTCTCCCCCTCGCCCAGGAGCGAGGCGGTGATCTGGGCCGGGACGGACGACGGCGTCATCCAGATGACGACGAACGGCGGCGCGACCTGGACGAACGTCACCCCGCCGGAGATCAGGCCGTGGACGCGCATCTTCAACATCGACGCGGGCCACTTCGACGCGAAGACCGCGTACGCCGCCGCGAACACGCTGCGGATCGACGACGCGAACCCGCATTTCTGGCGGACGCACGACGGCGGCAGGACCTGGACCGAGATCGACGGCGGGATCGCGCCCGGCGCCGTGGCCAACTCGATCCGCGAGGATCCCCGGCAGCCGGGGCTCCTCTACGGCGCCACCGACACGCAGGTCTGGGTCTCGTTCGACGACGGCAATCACTGGCAGTCGCTGCGCCTCGACATGCCGGCGGTCTCGGTGCGCGACATCGCGGTGAAGGACGACAGCGGCTGTCTCTGCTCGGACCTGGTCGCGGGGACGCACGGCCGCGGCTTCTGGATCCTGGACGACGTGACGCCGCTCCGGCAGCAGGCCGCGGTCGTCGCGGCCCAGGAGCTGGCCAAGCCGTACCTGGTGAAGCCCGAGACGGCGGTGCGCGTGCGCTTCGGCACCAACGATCCCACGCCGTGGCCGCCGGAGATTCCCGCGGGCGAGAACCCGCCGCCCGGCGCGATCCTGGACTACTATCTGCCCCAGGACGCCGCGGGACCGGTCGCGCTCGACATCCTGGACGGCGCCGGGAAGGTCGTGCGCTCGTACTCCAGCGACGACCCCGTCCTCCAGCCTGATCCGGCGCTCGATCGGGCCGCCTACGACCTGGTGTGCCGGCAGCATCCGGGGGCGACCGACTGCGGCCTGCCGCTCTACTGGCCGGGCCCGCAGCAGCGGCTGTCGGCCGGGGCGGGGATGCACCGCTTCGCATGGGATCTCCGCTATCAGCCGATCGCCGTGGCGAACCTGAGCGAGATGGGCGACGTGGACGCCACGGGTGCAGTGCCGCACCGCAGCCTGCACTCCGTCGCCGCGCCGTGGGCCGCGCCCGGCCGGTACACGGTGCGCCTCACGGTGGCCGGTCAGGCGTTCACGCAGCCGCTCGCGCTGCGGTTGGACCCGCGCGTCAGGACGCCGGCGGCGGGGTTGCAGCAGCTGGCCGCGCTGACCCGGCAGGCGTACGACGGGGCCGTGGCCGCGCACGCCGCCTACGCTCAGGCGCGCGCGCTCGCGGCGGCGCTGGATTCGCTGTCGGGCGAGGACGCGGCGGCCTTCAAGGCGCAGGTCGAATCGCTGGCGCCCGTACCCCGGCCGCGGGTGCGAGGCTTCTTCCGCCGCGGCCCGGCCGGTCCGCCGACGCTCGAAAGCGCGAGCAATGCGCTGCTCGGCGCGGCGATGGCGATGCAGAGTGCTGATCTCGCCCCCACCGCGGGCGAGGTCGCCGCCTGCGAGCAGGCGCGCACGCAGGCCGCGCCGCTGCTGGCGCGGTGGACCCGGCTGAAGACGGCCGGCCTGGCGGCGTTCAACGCCAGGCGCAGCGCCGCGGGGCTGGCGCCGATCAAACTGCCGTAACATCGCAGGAGGTGGACAGATGCACTGGACCTGGATCGCAGACTTCTTCGGCGGCGCGTTTCTCGTCAACGCCGTCCCTCATTTCGTGAACGGCATCTCCGGCCGGCCGTTTCCGACACCATTCGCCAAGCCGCCGGGCCGCGGCGACTCGTCGCCCGTAGTGAACGTACTCTGGGGGAGCTTCAACGCGGTCGCGGCCTGGGTGCTGCTCGTGCTCGTGGGCGAAGCCGCGATCCACCGGGTCGGGGACGTGGTCGCGGCCGGAGCCGGGGGCGTGGTGCTGGCCGTCCTGCTTGCCCGGGCGTTCGGAGCGCGGCGCGGGGGCCAGCCCACCTGAGGTGGCGATGTCCATCAAGGAGCAGATGGAGCAGATCTACAGGGACATCGCGCTCCAGGACATTCCGTGGAACAACCAGGCGGCACCGGAGCTGCTCGTAAGCGCGGTGACGGGCCGCATGCCGCGGCCCCGCACCGTGATCGAACTGGGGTGCGGGGCCGGCAACAACGTCACATCGCTTGCCCGCCTGGGCTTCGACGTCACTGGAGTGGATATCTCGGAGAACGCCGTCGCCATCGCCTGCGAATCGGCCCGGCGAGCCGGGGTCGCATGCCGGTTCGTCGCTGCGGACGTGCGCGGCGAGCTCTCGGCCGTCAGTGGCCCGTGCGACTTCGCCTTCGACTGGGAGCTGCTGCACCACATCTTTCCCGAGGACCGCCAGAGGTACGTCGCGAACGTCGGCAGGCTCTTGAGAGCGGACGGCACCTACCTCTCGGTATGCTTCAGCGAGGACGATCCGCAGTTCGGCGGGACGGGGAAGTACCGGAAGACGCCGATAGGCACGGAGCTGTACTTCTCCAGCGAACGGGAAGTCGAATCACTGGTCTCGAGGTTCTTCGCGATCGACGAGTTGAAGACGATAGACCTCCGCGCGAGGCGCGGCAGCCATCGGGCCATCTTCCTGTTGGCGAGAAAGCGAGCGAGCTGAGGGGTCCGTCCGGCACGTCGGGCCCACTCAGCTCATCGCTCCGGGCGCAGGCTCTCCGCCGCGAGGTGCACGCGGCCGGCTACGGCCGCCGCGCCGCGCCGATCCGCTCGAGCAGGTCGCCGAGCAGCTTGATCTCCGAGCCGTAGCGCGCCCAGTCGCCGGCGCGCTGCGCCGCCATGGCGTTGTCGTAGTGCTGCCGCGCCTCGGCGATCAGCGGCTGCAGCGCCGCACTCGCGGGCGCCGCGGAGGCGGCCGCCACGGCGGCCACCTTGCCTCCGCGCGCGGCGGCGGCGGCCCCGAACACCTCCGCCAGCGCGCCGTCCAGGGTCTCCGACATCGTGACCTCGCCCTGATATGCGACGACCACCCGCTTCATCTCGGGGATCTTCCCGCCCTGCGCGCGCAGGTAGAGCGGCTGCACGTAGAGCAGCGACGTCTCGATCGGGATGACCAGCAGGTCCCCCCAGATGACCTGGGAGCCGTGCTGGTCCCAGAGCGACACCTGCTGCGAGATGTCCGTGTTCTGGTTGATCCGGTTCTCGATCTGCGTCGGGCCGTAGGCCAGCGTCTGCCGCGGCAGGAAGTAGACCCGCAGCTTCCCGTACTCGGCGCCGTCGTTCCGCGCGACCATCCACGCCGCCAGGTTGTCCTTCCCGCGCGGCGTGAACGGCACCATGTAGACGTACTCGGCCTGCGACTCCCCGGGCAGCGTCATGATGATGTGGCGCATGAACGGCACCGCGCCGCCGGTGGACCGGTTCACCGCCGGGATCTGCCACTGGTCCTCGCGGTGGTAGAAGTCCACCGGCGAGTCCATGTGGTAGGTCGCGTAGAGGGCGGTCTGGATCCGGTAGATCAGATCCGGATAGCGCAGGTGCGCGCGCAGGTCCGCCGGCAGGCTGTCGAGCGGCTTCATGATGCCGGGAAAGATGCGCTCCCAGGTCCGGATCAGCGGGTCGCTCGGCGCGGCGACGTACGCCGTCACCGTGCCGTCGTACGCGTCGATCACGACCTTGACGGCGTTGCGCATGTAGCTGGTGCCGTCGGGCAGCCGCTGGGCGTACGGATAGCGGTCCGTCGAGGTGTAGGCGTCGATGATCCACTTCAGCGTGCCGTCGGCCGCGACGACGAGGTAGGGATCGGGATCGAAGGTGAGGAACGGCAGCGCCTTCGCCGCCCGCCCCATGATCTCGCGATTGTACAGCGCCCGGCTGTCCGGCGTGATGTCCTGCGAGAAGAGCACGTTCGTCGTGCCGAACCGGGCGGCCAGGAGCAGGCGCCGCCAGAGGCCGCGCACCCGCACGCCCCCCGTGCCGCGGTAGGCGGAGTAGATGTCCTGCTCGCCCGAAGGGTAGTCGAATTCCCGCTGCCGGGTCCCGACGAAGACGTAGTCGTCGTCCAGCTCGCCATAGTAGATCTGCGGGCGGGTGACCTTCACCGACACGCTCGAGACGGGCGGGAGGTCCTTCACGAACAGCACCGGCAGCCCCTCGGGGGTCACCTCGTTGACCGGAGCGAGCGTGAGCCCCATCCCGTGCGTGAACGTCAGGTGCTCGTTGATGAACGTCGGCGTCGGCAGGGACGCGGGGTTGAGCTCCCGCGGGGAGAGGAGCACCTGCCGGTACCGCCCGTCGATCCAGTAGCGATCGTCGTCCACCGACACGAAGTCGTAGTAGGTGCGGATCTCCTGGAGCTGGCCGAAGGTCTGGAGCAGCGGATCGCGTTCCAGCAGCCGCACGTTGTCGATCGTGGGTGCGTTGGCCTTGAGGTCCGCGGCCGTCAGCGGCGCCTCGGCCACCAGGGTGCGGAGCTCCACGCTGTCGATGCCCCACGCCGAACGCGTCGCGGCGATGTGCGCGCGCAGGTACGGCGTCTCGCGGGTCAGCTCCGTGGGCGCCACGACGAACTTCTGCATCACCGCCGGCACGGCGCCGCGGCCGAGGACGGCCACCACCGCGTAGCCGCCCACCGCGACGAGCGCGTAGCGGGGCAGGCGGTCGCGCAGCGCGCCGACCACCACGAGCGCCGCCGCCGCCACGGCGAGGACGGCGCAGATCCGCAGCGCGGGGAGGGTCGCCTTGAGGTCGGTGTAGCTGGCGCCGACCAGCGGGCCGGTGGTCGAGTACAGCAGGTTCGCGCTGTCCACGATCCACAGCTGCACGGCGCTCACGAGGAACAGCGTCGCGAGCACCGCCGCGACGTGGATCGCCGCCGTTCGCTCGATCCGGACGGCGCGGGGGCGCACGATGACGTCGCCGCGCAGCGTGTACACGAACAGGATGAGCAGCAGCGTGATCAGGGCGATGGCGAACAGCCAGGACAGCACCGCCGAGAGCGCGGGGAGCGTGAAGACGTAGAAGCCCACGTCCCGGGAGAACACCGGGTCCGCCACGCCGAAGGCCGTGCGGTGCGTGGCCAGGAGCGCGACGTCCCAGAACCCGTTCGCCGTGACGCCCACCAGGAAGGCGATCACGAGCACGACCCACGGGCTCAGGCGGCGCACGGCGCGCGACACGTCGAGCTGCGGCGTGGACGGCCCGACGCGCACGACCATCGGGTTGATGACGATCCCCCGCTGGGCGAGGCTCAGGTTGACCTGGAGCAGCACCGCCGTCGCGGCGAACACGCCGAGGAACAGGTCGCCCCGCGTGACCAGCTGGCGGACGAAGACGACCTGGTAGCGGATCTCCTGGAACCACCACCAGTCGGTCAGGACGCGGATGCTCGACGGCACCGCGAGCAGGACCACGACCAGGATGACGGTGCCCAGGAGGATGATGCGTCGGGTGCGGCTCACGCGCGCGCCTCCGGTGCGGGATGGTTGGTCAGCGTTCAGGATAACCCACCGACTGCGCAAAGAGCACCTGCTGCTCCGGGCGCAGCTTCAGCTTGTCCGCCAGTGCCGGCCGGTCGCAGTTGTGGAACCAGCACGCCAGCCCCTGCGAGGCGGCGAACAGATAGACGTTGGCGGCGAT
>Ga0187849_1000497_pt1 | contig 52676 bp, 37 predicted proteins | sample June2016WEW_4_10_2_FD_132412 | JGI IMG/M metagenome (GOLD analysis project Ga0187849, IMG submission 132412) | Peatland microbial communities from SPRUCE experiment site at the Marcell Experimental Forest, Minnesota, USA - June2016WEW_4_100 | ecosystem: Environmental > Terrestrial > Soil >... | reverse complement strand
TCTAACCATGAAGGAGACCTGGTAAGCTGGGTTCAACAGGCAAAAGGGCAATTCGACGTAATTGTGCTCAACGCCGCGGCTTACACGCATACCAGCATCGCCCTGCGCGACGCCATCACGGCAGTTGGCTTGCCAACCATCGAAGTTCACCTTTCAAACGTCCAGGCCCGAGAAGAGTTCCGGCACAGGTCTTGCATCGCACCGGTTTGTTGCGGTCTGATAGCAGGATTTGGCGCAAGCTCTTATATCTTGGCATTGGAAGCCGCAGTTAACGTTAACGCCAAAAAGACGCCCCACCATTGAGCCGCTCCTCGGCACTAGGATTTGACGCCGAACTCAAAGGCGCGCCCCGCCAAGTGCTTGTCCCGGAGGGACATCCGACAATAGCCCAACGTTTCAACGTTGGGTAGGAGCGTCCACACCGTTACGAGTCCCGAAGGGACGGTTGAGTGGGGGGCGGATGTCAGCCGTCCCTTCGGGACTTGTTGGCCTTTGTATGGCTAAACCCAACGTTGAAACGTTGGGCTATTATCGTGCGTCCCTCCGGGACGGGCATGAAATCCTAGTGACATTGGACGGCTCGTCCCCGGGTTTTCTTAATTTGCGCGTTCAAACCGGGGACGAGCCGTCCCCACCCCCGATCTTGAGTCGGCCCTGCCCAAAACCCGTAGCTCTTTTTGCTGCTTGACGCTGCATGAGCCACAAAGGTATGTTGAGGCCGCATCGGATGGACCGGTTGGAAATGACGCCGGTTTGGCTGCAGCTTTCTTGCAATGTTTGGGTCTGAAACGCACGATAATAACGCCTCTAACGATATAAGACCGTGGACTTAAAGGATATCAGAGCCATTATCGAGTTGATGAAGAAGAACTCCGTCTCGGAGTTCGAGCTTGAGAAGCAAGATTTCAAGATCCGGCTCAAACGCGGAGTCAACGGGCTTAATTTACCCGCCGCGTCCTTCGAGGAACCCCCGGTGGCAGCTTACGGACAGCCACCCGTGCCGATCGCCGCCTCGGTCACCGCCCCACAACCGCCCCTGATCCCCCCCAACCCGGAGCTTGAGATCAAGTCACCCATGATCGGCACTTTCTACCGCGCCCCTTCCCCTGATGCCGCCCCCTACGTCGAGGCCGGGGTCGAGGTAAACCCCGAAACCGTTGTCTGCATCATCGAGGCAATGAAGGTCATGAATGAGATTAAGGCCGAAGCCAAGGGCGTGATTACCGAGGTGCTGGTCGAAAACGCCAAACCGGTGGAGTTTGGGCAGCTTCTCTTCAAACTCCGTCCTGCATGAACTGTCCAGGAGAGCCCTCGGACTCACCAGGTGAGGCAGCATGTTCGAAAAAATCCTCGTAGCAAATCGCGGCGAGATAGCCGTCCGCATCATCCGAGCGTGCAAGGAGTTGAACATCCGCACCGTCGCCATTTATTCTGAAGCCGACGCCAACTCCATGCACGTCCAACTTGCCGACGAGGCCATCTGTATCGGCAAAGCGCCCGCAAGCGAAAGCTATTTGCGCATCGATCGCATCGTCAGCGCCGCAGAGATAACCGACGTCGATGCTCTTCACCCGGGCTACGGGTTCCTGTCCGAAAACGGGCACTTCGCCGATGTCTGCGAGAGCTGCAACATTCGCTTCATCGGACCCAATTCACGCGCCATGAGCGCCCTCGGGGACAAGGCCGTTAGCCGGGCGCTGGCCAAGAAGGCCGACGTCCCCGTCCCGCCCGGCTCTGAGGGCGTGGTGGACACCGAGCAGGATGCCCTGGCAGTGGCCAAACGCATCAGCTACCCCGTCATGATCAAGGCCGTCGCCGGAGGCGGCGGACGCGGGATGCGCGTGGCCCACAATGACATCTCCCTCGTCAAGGGGTTCCACACCGCTCGCAGTGAAGCCGAAAAGGCCTTTGGAAACTCCGGCGTTTATATCGAGAAGTACATCGAGAATCCCCATCATATCGAGTTCCAAATCCTGGGCGACAACAAAGGCAACATTATTCATCTGGGCGAGCGGGATTGCTCCATCCAGCGCCGCAACCAGAAGGTGGTCGAGGAGTGTCCCTCCCCGTTTCTGGAGAACCCGAAATTCAAAAAACTCCGCGAAAAAATGGGAAAAGCCGCCATTCGCATCGCCAAAGAGGCCAGTTACACCAATGCGGGCACGGTCGAGTTTATCGTCGATAACGACGGCAATTACTACTTCCTGGAGATGAACAAGCGCATACAGGTCGAACACCCGATTACCGAAGAAGTGACCGGGATTGACCTGGTTCGCTACCAGATCATGCTGGCGATGGGAGAACCGCTCCGGCTTTCCACCGGTGATGTCCATGTCCGGGGCCATGCCATTGAATGCCGCATCAACGCCGAGGACCCATTCGACGATTTCCGACCCAGCCCAGGGCGAATCGAGATGTACTATCAACCCGGCGGCCGGGGGGTGCGCGTGGATACCCATGTCTATGCCGGCTACACCATTCCGGCTGCCTACGATTCGATGGTGGGCAAACTCATCACCTACGGCCGCGACCGGCGCGAAGCGATGGACAAGATGAGCCGCGCCCTGAGCGAGTACATGATCACGGGCATCAAAACGACGATCTCCTTCGAGCAGGCCATTCTGCAAGATCCCAACTTCCGGCGCGGCGTCTATTCCACCAACTTCATCGACCAACTCCTGAGCGGGGCACGACGTGAGTTGATCCAATAAGTCAGCTCTGGAAGATCCGGCTCATCCCCCGGGCCAACTCGGCCAGCCCTTCCGCACTGTCGGCGCCCCCCTGTTCGGCGATGCCCCAGCCCGTGTAGCCGATGTCGTCGAGAGCTTTCATGACCGCCGGCCAATCGTTGTCGCCTTCCAGGAACTTGACCTCGAAGCCCTTCCACAATCCCAGCTCGTCCCGGCGTTTGCGGCTGAATTCCTTGATATGCAGTTTCTGAATGCGTTTGCCCAGAATCCGAATCCACTGCTCCGGCCACCCGTAATTCAGGGAATTACCCACGTCGAAATGCCAGCCCACGGCCGGGCTGTTGAACTCGTCCACGTAACGCGCCGCCTCCAGCGGGCTGAGCAGGAACTGGTTCCAGACATTCTCGATGGCGATCTTGACGCCCAGTTCCTCGGCCAGCGGGATGGCTTTGCGGATCTCGGCTTGAGACCGCGCGTAGGCCTCCGTGTAAGTGACCTCCTGGGTCACCACCGCCGGCACCAGCAGGACCGAGGTGGCGCCGTAACGCTTGGCATCGCGCAACGTCTGCCGCAACCCGGCCAGACCCTCGGCGCGGACGCCGGGGTCCGGGGAGGACAACGGCTTGTCCCAATGAAGTCTGCCGCAGACGCTGGGGATGACCAGGCCCACCTCGTCTCGGGCCCGCAGCACTTCATCCTGGTCCATGTGGCTCATCATCTCGGCGCCGTCGAAGCCGGCCTCCTTGACGGCCTTCATCTTGTCGAGCACCGAGCCTGTCAACCCGATGGTGGCCCACATGATGCCCTTCTTGAGTTTGCGCCTCGGGGCGGGAGCGCCCTCCTGCTCCCCGGCAGCCAACGCTCCCTGGCCCGCAACCGCCAACGCCAGCGCGCCCCCGCCCACTTTGAGGAAATCGCGGCGGTTCATCAGCTCACCCTGGTTGTGCCCGGCATTGCCATGGGGGCGATGTCCAGCTTCATGTTCCAATCGAGCTGGTCAGGCACGAGCTTCTCCTGGGCATTCATGGCCTGCTCCCAGGTGACTTCCTGGCCGGTGTAAGCGGCCATCCGGCCCATGATGGCCATGAGCGTGCTTTGCGCCATCCGATGGCCGTCGTTCATTGGCTGGCCGGAGCGGATGCTGGCGAACAGTTCGTTGTGCTCCTGCTGGTACATGTCGATGCGGCCCGGGGTTTCCCTGTAGCGCCAGTTCTGTTTGCCCTTGACGTAGGGGGGGTTCCAGCCGGACTTGCCGACGCCCTCCGAGCCCATGAGGTAATCCGAATTGTCGCTGTAGCTGTTGCCGATCTGCTTCTGGCCCAGAAACCCGCGCACGTCGTTGGCAAACTCATAGACGACGAACATATGGTCGAAGATATTGCCCTCGTTGTTGGGCGTCTGCCGTCCGCCCACAGCCACGGCCTTGAGCGGCGGTTGGTCCTTCAAGGCCCAAGCCATCTTGTCCACGCTGTGGCAGGCCTGCTCCAGGTAGCCGTCCCCCGAGAGCCAGACGAAATTGTACCAGTTGCGCACCTGCCATTCCAGGTCGCCCATCCCGGCGGGCCGCTTGTCGGCCGGGGGCATCGGTTTGACCGCCCCGGTGTAATAGGTGCCATAGACGGCCCGGATCTCTCCTATCGCCCCGTCGTGAATCCGCTTGTAGAACTCGCGCCGCGCCGAGTCGTAGCGCCAGCAAAAACCAGCCACCAGCGAAAGGTTCTTCTCCTTGGCGGCCTTGGCCGACTCGATGACCGAGCGCAGCCCCGGCGCGTCGGTGGCCATTGGCTTCTCGCAGAAAACGTGCTTGCCGGCGTCAATGGCCGCCTTGAGGTGGACGGGGCGAAATCCGGGCGGCGTGGCCAGGAGCACCACGTCCACGCCGCTCTCGATGACCTTCTGGTAGGCATCCAGCCCGGCGAAGCACGTCTCCGGCTTCACCTTGATTCTCTCTTTGACGTTGGCCGGCAGGTCCGAGCGAAGGGACTGAAGACACGCCGGCATCGGCTCCGGGAAAGCGTCGCCCAGGGCCGTCAGAACGACGTTCTCGTCGGCCTTCAGTGCCTGGGTCGCGGCCCCTGAGCCGCGTCCGCCGCATCCAATCAGGCCAACCCGCAGCGTTTCGCTGTTGGCCCTGGCCAGGAGGTTTCCGGGCAAAATGGCCGGCGCCGCAAGGACGCCCCCGATCATGGCCGAGGTCTTGAGAAATTCCCGTCGAGTCGTCAGGCTGTAATTTGGCGTGTTCATATTAGGCAGACACCCCCCCATATTGACGGCAGCCGGGGATCAAGTAAATACCCAAAATGAATTATTGCCTCTCACCCACGGATGTAGTAATGAATAGGCCAACGGCAGCGGGTGTGGTTCAGTGGCAGAATGCGGGCTTCCCAAGCCTGAGATGAGGGTTCGATTCCCTTCACCCGCTCCAATGTCAATCTCGCCCAATAGAATCAATGATTCTATGCACATGACCTCACGAAACTGTTGAAAATAAAGGCTTTTATTGATCATGTGTGTGAAAAAGCCTGTAAAAACAGGGCGATGATTGATGTCAGAAATCTCAAAATGTCGCCAAGTGCTAGCAAAAGTGCTAGCGCGTTCAATAGTTTCACCCGTGTTCAAGAGCGTTCACGGCTGTCCTGAGAGCACTCAAAGCCAAAACCCGAAATGAGAGAATCCGCCCCCATCCTCACCACCCTTAACCAGATCAAGATCACGCGAGAAGCCAGGGAAATGGACCCACCCAATCACGGCGGACAACCCTGAATTGACCTCGCGCGACTTGGGCGGTTGATCTGCGGGTCTGGCGGCGGACGAGAGACCTGAACTGGACGGCGGCTGGTCTTTGAGGCGGCGTTTCCCATTTCCCGCCTTTGGACCCCCAGGGAAACGGAAACGGGAAACGCAAGGCTCCGGTGGTTGACCTGCCCCTGATCTGCGCCGGGCCTGGGGATTACGCCAACGGGACGGACCCTGGGAAGTGCTGGTGGGAGGAAGACGACGGCGGCCAACGCGGTACGCCTGATCCAATCGGCCCGGAAATAATGCCCCGCCGATGCGAAATACTCCTTTAGTCAACCCTGACGCCTTCTCTGCAATTCTCATTGAGTCTTTCCCTGGTTTCTGCTATACGAGTGTGAGCTATGGTCGCTCGCGTCTTAATGGTGCTGCTGATGCTGCTCTTGGTCGGGTGCGGCAAGTCATCGCCAGCCTCGGGTTCCACGGGCGCAGCGGATTCGGCACAAATCGACCCTGTGCTCGAGCAGTTGACGCAAGCGGTGAGGAAGTATGCGGTGGAACAGCATCGTGCGCCCACAACCTTGGATGAGCTGGTGGCCAAGGGTTATCTGGCTGCAATTCCCAGCGCGCCTGCCGGGAAGAAGTTCGCGATCAACAAGAATCTCCAGGTTTGCCTGGCGAACCAATAGGAGGGGAGTATGACGGTATTTCACGCGAAATGGTGGTCCGCACATCCGAGGCAGACACCCTGCCTCCGCGCCGCGGCAGTGGCCGTGTCAGGGCCGAAGCGGGGTTGGCGCCACGCGTTTACGTTGATCGAACTGCTGGTGGTGATTGCGATCATTGCCATTTTGGCCAGTCTGCTGCTGCCGGCCTTGGCCAGCGCCAAGGCCCGGGCACAGCGGCTGCAGTGTGCTTCTCAAATGAAGCAGCTGGGAACAGGGTTCGCAGTGTTCGCCTTGGATCACCTCAATCAGTATCCGCCGACCGCCTGGGCGAGCGGGGACTACCAGTACCAACTGTCGTGGGACGATTACATCCACCGCTATATCGGGGGGACGGCGCCGGATGCGGATCTGATCGTGGGCATCTCGGGAGGTATTGCCGACAAGGCCACCATTCCCAAAATCCTGAAATGTCCCGCCGACCGCATCGAGATCACGATTGCTTGGGCCGTATTCGGCCAGCGCAGAACCTACGCTATGAACTACGCCGGCCCGGATTTCACCCTCACCTCGGCGTCGGCGGCCCTGCCTCCGCCGGATTACGGTGTCGGGGTCTATTACGACTTCTATAACACAGCCCCCGGATCGCTTCCGGATTGGGACGCGCGGGGGTATAAGGACAGCGTGGCTCAGGATCCCTCAGGGACCATTTTCCTGGTTGAACAACCTGAAGGCGGGAACATTTGCGGCAACGACTGGCCGTCCTTCTGCATGGGACCTACTGGCCCGGCCGAAGCAGGTGCCTACCCGGAACAAACGCCTTATCAGGTCGTCACCGGGGAGAAACAGCAGTGGGGCGCCACGACCTATGGGCTCCATGGGCAGCGTTTCAACTACCTTTTCCACGATGGCCATGTGGGGATCTATCGGATGAAGGAAACCGTCGGGAGCGGGACGTTGAACGCTCCCAAAGGGATGTGGACGATGAGGGTCGGGGATTGACCCGGCCACACTCAGGTCTAACGCCGAGGCCGCCGACCTGCTGAAGGACAAGGGGATCACAAGGGGATCGCGCCAAAGGCCATTCGCCTGATGAAAAGGGTAACTGGAGTGCGTCAGATCGAAATTGCGGACCTCATGGTCAGTGTCAACAATTTCACCAGCGGTTACGCGGAGGCCCTGGTTCTCGGGACGCCCAAGGACCAACTGGCAAATCCGGCAGAGCCGAAGAAAAAGGAGGGGTTGTCGGCGGAGGAAATCGCTCGGATGGAACACGAGATAGAAGCCCTTAAGCAGGACCTCAAAGCTGTCGAGGAATCTTACGGGGAGAACGTGCTGAACCTGACTTGCGCTCGCGCTTACATCAAGAAGCTCCTCGAAAACGGTAGGGTGGTCAGATTCTTGAGCGGGAACTATTCTGACATTTTCTCGCAGTTTGAATCGATTGCGGCCACTGAGACGTTGTGAAGGTTGAGACGATGATTGGCATACGACGTTCTAATAATCTCACCTCTGGCTCCGCGCTGACATTTTTTCGACCCTTCCCCAGCGGATGTCCAACCCCCTCCGCGATAATCCGGGAAAGGGGTCAGAAAGGGGTCAAGCCTCTACTTTGATCCTCCTTGACGGTCCGCCGCCGTCTTTGTCACAGTTACGCCATGCCGCGTCAGGTGCGCATCCAATATCCCGGCGCGATGTACCACGTCATAAGCCGGGGGAACCGTCGGCAGGACATCTTTCTGGACGACGTGGACCGCCAGGATTTTCTCAAGACCCTGGCGGAGGCGTGCCAGAAGACCGGCTGGCAAGTACGTGCCTATTGCCTGATGAGCAACCACTACCATCTGGTGGTCGCGCCCCCCAGCCTGGTGGCCGGAATGGAGTGGGGGCGGCTACAGCAACCGCTACCACGGGCAGCGTCTTGTGCCGAGCCAAGCCTCGAAATGAGAATCCAAAATGGCTCCGTAACGAGCCGCTTGTCCAGGGCCCCACTTTGAGATGGTGTAAAGAGCGATGCTCTTGAGATCCGCCTCCGCAGCCTCGGCCAATTCGTAATTGGGCATGTCACCTGCCCTTTTTGCGAGCCGCCTCAGCAAAGACTTCCGATGCAGTCCGCCGACTGACGGCCCCGGCTTGCGCAGCCCGGATGCGGTTATCGAGCAGTTCTTCCAGCTCTTGGAGAGCGGCATTATCGACCTCGTCGGTGGCCAGCGTCCGTTCGAGTACGTAGTCTTTGATCGTCTTTCCTCTAAGCGCGGCCATGGCCTTCAGTTTTTTATGTTCGTCGTCGGTGAAGTCAATTGAGATTCTGCTCATACGATCTTCAGCATCCGCAAACATACCGCAAGCCCCACATTTGTGCAATAAGGGACAAATGTGGGTCGGAACGGGTTTGGACGAAGGCAGAACCCTCTCCGAGGGATTGGAGCCAGGCGAAAAAGGGCTCAAGCCTCTACTTAAAAAGGGCTCAGGCCTCCACTTTGATCCTCCTTGACGGTCCGCCGGCGTCTTTGGCACAGTCGCGCCATGCCGCGTCAGGTGCGCATCCAATATCCCGGCGCGATGTACCACGTCATGAGCCGGGGGAACCGTCGGCAGGACATCTTTCTGGACGACGTGGACCGCCAGGATTTTCTCAAGACCCTGGCGGAGGCGTGCCAGAAGACCGGCTGGCAAGTACATGCCTATTGCCTGATGAGCAACCACTACCATCTGGTGGTGGAGACCCCGCACGCGAACCTGGTGGCAGGGATGGCCTGGTTGCAGAGCACCTACACCATCCGACTCAACCACCGACACAAGCTGGTGGGGCACGTCCTGAGCGGGCGCTACAAATCGCAACTGGTCGAGGGCAGCGGCAACGGATACTTGCGCACGGCGTGCGACTACGTGCACTTGAACCCGGTGCGGGCCGGCTTGCTCAGAGCCGATGAGCGATTGCTGGCCTACCCTTGGAGCAGTTTGGGCTACTACTTGGCCGCCCCGGCGCACCGGCCCGGGTGGATGCGGGTGGACCGGCTGCTGGGGGAGCACGGGCTGCAAGGAGACAGCCCCGCGGCGCGGGAGGAATTCGAGCGGCGGACTGAGGCGCAGCGACTGCGGCCGGGCGAGGAGGAGAGTCTCAAGGCGCTGCGCCGGGGCTGGTGCCTGGGCAGCGAAGAGTTCAAGCAACAGCAGCTCGAAGAGCTGGACGGCCAAGTGGGGGAACACCACTTCGGGCAAATGCGACTGGAGGTGGCGCAGGCCAAGGCGCAGCGCATCATCAGCGAGGAACTGTGCCGGCTGGGTTGGCAGGAATTGGACTTGGCCTCACGGCGCAAGCGCGACCCCGGCAAGTTGGGGATAGCCGTGCGCCTGCGCAGGGAAACCACGCTCTCGGTCAAGGAAATCGCCGCTCGCCTTCACTTGGGCACCCCGGCCGGCGCAAGCGTCTGCCTGCTGGCCGCCATGAGAAAAGCGACGTCTGGCGTCCCCACTCAGGGTCATCTTGGGATCTGAGAAAGCATATGCAAAGTAGAGGCTTGACCCTTTTCACGACTTTGACTCTGGACTTGAGGGACCGGGAACGGTAAAGCTGGGCCATGCCGTTGAGCTACGCTGAATTAGAACAATTCTACGAAGGGTTGGTCTCCCGCGCGCGCGGTCGTGGGATAACCTGCGGGATTACGAGCGGCATGGCCTGCGTGGCTTTTGGCGTGGCCCAGGCGACGGAGGATTGTGGTCTGCTCTGCGCTCCTGATGCCGCCGGTGAGTTTTTCAAGCTGCTTGGCGAGGCCAGTCTGGGCGGCCAGATGCCCAGCTATCGGGGCCATCTGACCCCGCCACTTGATTCGCGCTGGCTGCGCGGCGGCTGGACCAGCCATTTTGTCTGGGACACGCCCGGCGTGGAGGCGTATCTTGACATTTTCGGAGTTGCGCCGCGGGGCAGTTCCCCCTGGGAAGCGGAGGTCCAGGGCCTGTACGCCGGCCCGCACACCGTGGCGGAAATGAAACGCACGAATCGCGAAAAGGACTGGCCCTTCGCTACGGCTTTGGGGGTTAAACTCCTTGAAGCTGGCGACCCGCGCGGTTGGCTGCACCTCTTCAATTACGACGTGCTGGTCCAGACGGCGAGAAAGCTGCGTTGCCCGGCGGCGATGATCGCCTTGCGCCCGGCACTGGCCCTGTTGGCGGAGGCGGACGAGCGCCTCGAGTTAGCACTGAAGGGCGAAATCGAGTTCTGGAATCGGCTCGATCAACTTCGCGTGAAGGTCTATGAACGCGCCGTGCGGCCCTATATGCTGGCCGTCAAAGGCGACCCTCGCTCCAGCGCTCCAGCGCTTGCTGTGCAGCACCAGGTCCGTCTCGAACATGCCGGGCAGTTGTTGCCGGTTAGTCCTTTGCGCCAGTACGGAATCGAGCGGCTGATTGACGAAGCCCAAGCCCAGGCGGCCCGGTTTCTTCCAGCGGGAGCACTCCGTTGGTTGCCAGATGCGGGAAAATGCTTTAACCTTTTGGCGGCATGAGTGACGTAAAGACAACGCCCAACTGGCTTGCGGCCGACGTTTTGGATCACCTCCACCGCGTGGCGTACGACTTCCATGTCCGCGCCTTTGGCGAGGAAATGGCCAGGGTCAACTTCCTGCCGCTTGCGGAACGCCGCCGCTACGTCGCAGAAATGGTTGACCACGCCCTCCGCAAGGGTGTGAAATTCGACAAACCGGCCTTGGGGGTTACGCCTTGAAACTGACCGGGATTCTCCTTTGAAGTCTCTTTCCGCGCCCCGCCCCGCGAACCACTGCCTCAGAAACAGCAGCCCCATCGCGTGCTTTTCCCGGTGGGTCGCCGCCCTCATCTGCCACTTCACCCGCCAACTGAGCAAACTTACTCGCTGACTGAGTATTCTTGCTCTGCTGGAGTGAGGTCATCAAACGCCTCTGGGACGAGGAACTGGCGAACGCGGGCAAGGTCCGCCCGCTGCTGCTGGGTTCGTCTGCGCTGCTTGTGCAACGCGGCCTTACCGAGAGCCTGGCGGGACGGTTCTTCCTGCATCGCTGCACGCATTGGTCGTGGCCCGAGTGCCGCGCGGCGTTCGCGTGGACACTGGACCAGTGGATCTACTTTGGCGGCTACCCCGGAGCGGCGGCCTTGGTGGAAGACGAAGCCGTGTGGAAGCGCTATGTGAACGATTCCCTCATCGAGACCGTGCTTGCGCGTGACGTGCTGCAAATGCAGCCCGTCACCAAGCCCACGTTGTTGCGGCACCTCTTCGCGCTGGCGGCGCATTTCCCTGCGCAGATGTTTTCCTACAACAAAATGCTTGGCCAACTGACGGACGCCGGCAACACCGTGACGCTGGCCAACTACCTGCGTCTCCTGGAAACCGCGTTTCTGGCCAGCGGGCTGGAACTGTTCTCCAAGGGCCAGGCGCGCAAGCGCGGCAGCAGCCCCAAGTTGGTGCTGTGGAACAACGCCCTGGTCAGCGCAACTGTCCTCAAAACCTTCGAGCAGGCGTTCGCCGACGGCTCCTGGTGGGGGCGGTTGGTGGAAAACGCCGTGGGCGCACATCTGTTGAACGGCTTGCACGGCTCGGCCTGGGGCGTGACCTACTGGCGTAATGCGACCGAGGAAGTGGACTTCGTCGTCAGCCAGGGCACGCAAGATTGGGCCGTCGAGGTGAAAAGCGGGCGTGGCGGCAAAGTCAGCGGGATGGTGGCGTTTCGCAAACGTTACCCGAAGGCCAAGGCTTGGCTGGTCGGCGCGGCCGGCATCAAGCTGGAAGAATTCTTCTCCCGCCCGGCCACCGAGTGGTTTCAGTGAGCGGCGGCTTTGTGGGTCTTGCGCCGTGCCCTGGACCGGATGAAAGCAACGTCATAGCAGGGGTCAGCCATAACTTTTCATTTTTCGGCGGCATTTTCGACCGGCTCGTTGTGCAGGCAGGGCTTGTTGTTCGGACTCCTCCAACGTCTCTATTGGGCAGGCTTCGGGTTCTCGACTGGTTGCGTGACGCTCGGCCCGAAGAGGCCCTTGAGCGGAGTCCATTGATCCTCCACTACATGCCAACTTCCGTCCCGCAGACTGAGCCCAACGCGCTTCGAGATCTCTGTGTCATCACTATTCTGAACCGAGACCAGGGCGGTGAAGGACTGGGCGTTGTCGCCGTTTTTCCTTTGCCAGGCCGTGCCGCACAGGCAAAATCGAGCGGAATAGCACCGATCATGAAAACCTACGTTGGCGCAACCGCCTCAGTGATTCTCCTGTTGGCGCCCCTGGCGCTCGGCCCCGTCCAGGCGGCAGCGCTTTTCGACGGCCGCTTCTTCACCGGGGAGGGTGATGTCGAATACCTGCAACTTCTCGACAACGCCCGTCGGATGTACCAGGCCGACCCCGAGTTTCAGAACTTGGCCATGCTCTACACGCCCCAATGGAACGGACTGGTCGAGGGCCCGACCTGGGGCGCCTGGTGGGTGCAGAACAGCTACGGCCCGACGTACTGCGCCCTTCCTTTTTACGAGGAGCCCTTGGTCACCTTTCTGCAGAACTCCCAGGATCTTTGGTTCGACAGGATGGGTGACGGCAAGACCAGCTACGTATGGAACGGCAAAGACAGTTGGGTTCCGCCCGACGGCTGCCTGATGGACTGCGCGAACGACACCTGGGCGATGCATCGGCAGGGCGATGGCCGGGTCAGCATTCACGACTGGGGCCTGGAGTTCACGGCCGCGGGCGGGCTGATGCAATCTGAGTTGCTCCTGGTCAGCCGCGACCCAGCCGCCCTGGCCAAATACCTGCCGAAGTTGGAGCGCTGCGCCAGCTTCATCGAATCCCGGCGCGACCCCAAAAACAATCTCTTCCTCGCCGGGCCGGCCGGCAATCTCCTGGCCCCCAGCTACGCCGGCTGCAAACGGCCCGATGGCACTTACGGAATGGCCTACCTCACCGGCCTTTCTGTCACCTACATCGGGTTCCTCGACCGACTGATCGAACTTGAGAAACTGGCGGGGCGAACCGACCAGGTCCAGCTTTGGTTCAAGCGCCGAGCCACCGCCCGCGAGGGCCTGGCGCTGCTGGCTACCGACGAAGGTTACTTCATCAAATCGATGGACCCGGACGGAACGCGGCACGGAATCCATGGCGCCGTCCAGTACGGCTATTTCGAGGCTTCCCCAAATCATGACGCCATCTGCTTCCGGGTAGTGGACGAGTCGCAATCCCGCAAGATTTACCAGAAACTCGCTTCCATTCCAGGGCTCCGTCCCCATGATTTGATCCTGGCCAACTGCCCGTCTCTCGATGACATGTATGAAGCCCCGCAAGGACTCTGGGGGTTCGGCACATGGGTCAACGGCGGCCATTGGACCACCTGCGAAGCCCGGGCGCTCATGGCCTATTATCGCCTCGGCCAATACGAGGATGCGCGGCGCTCGATGAAGAAGATAATGACCTTCGCCCGCCAGTTCAGGCTGGACAACCCGCTGGTCAACTTTGGCAATGCGGTCTATCAGCCTGGAGAAGCCATCAACCTCACCTACGATGCCTTCGGAGCTCCGTCCGGCTTGATCCGAGGGCTTTTCGAGTATCTTTATAGCGCCGAGGGCTTGCGGTTGGCGTTGCACATTCCCGAGGGCATCACCCGGATCGAGCAGCGCTTCCCCATCCGGTTCGGAACCAAGCGGCTCTATCTGGCGGCGGCCGGCAGCGGCCCTATAACATCGGTGTGGGTGAACGGCAAAGCCTGGAAATCGTTCGCCGCCGATTCGGTTTTCCTGCCCTACCAATCCACGCCCGAACAGGCCGCGGTCCAAATTGTCCGGGGAGGAGCGGAGACCAAAGCGTTCCAGGTTCCCCCATCCGACTGCTCCCTCCGGCCCCTGCCCGCTTTGGCCGCCTGGCCGCGTCCGGCGAAAGCACCGGTCATCGCGGCAAACGAGTTGCCGCTTCGCATCGGGGCGGATAGCGACGGTGGCAGCCGGTTCATCGGTGATTTCGCCAGGGTGTGCGTTTTCAGCCGCGCGCTCAACGCAGACGAGATCGCCCGACTCTCGGAGGCTGACCCGGGGGCGCTCCTGCGCGACCCGGCTGTGGTGGGCAATTGGACCTTCGAGCCAGCGGACAACGGAACGTTCCCGAATGCCGCCGGCAAGGCTGCGGCCGCCAAGTCTGTCGGCGCGGTTTCGCTGGTCGACTCCCCATTCGGCAAGGCCCTCCATCTGACCGGCGACAGTTATCTGGAGGTGCCCACCTCCCCCATTCTTGGCCTTGCCAATGGCGCCACCTGGCATGTCCTGGTCCGACCCGGCACGACCAAAGGCAGACTTATCGATAAGTGCCCGGTGGGCGGCGCCACCGGCTATACGTTCGACACCTATCCGGGCAACGCCCTGCGGTTGATCAGCGACTCCGGCACCATCTCGGCTGAGGCGAAGCTCGCGCCCGGACGGTGGACGCACCTGGTTGGGACGGTTGATGCCGGAGGAACCTCGGCCCTCTACGTGGACGGCAAGCTCGTGGCTTCCGCCAAACGCATGACCGAAGAAATTGCGCTCCAAACGCTACTGGACCGGGCTGCCCGCCTTCGGCGTTTTAACGAGGCCATGATCACGGCCGGATTCAAGGACGCCTATGAGGCTGCCCATGCCCGCCTGGCGGTGAACTGCCTGCTGGCGGCGCACGAACGCGCGGACCTGTTGGCCGCCGGCAAGCTGACTGCACTCCCGCCCCGGTCCCAGGTTGCCGCGGACAAGCTATACCTGAGCGCCGCCATGAAGTTGTGTGATGGGTTGGAAAAGCTCTTGAACTCCTGGCAGCGCTCCGGCGACGCGCGGAAGAGGCAGATTTACGGCTTGTGGACAGCAGCCAGCCGTGCCTGAAGGGAATTCAATTAACCAACTAAACCCAAAACAGGTAACAGTTTAGCTCGTAGTCCGCGCGAGGTGCTTGGTTGGCGTCGCTATGGCGGTCGCGCCTTGCCTTTCAAAGGCTTGCGGAAGGAGGGGTCAGCCATAGTTTTTCACTTCGGTCTGGCATTTCGCGCCTTTCCGGGCAGATAGAGCCTGTTGGTCAGACTCTTCCGACTGCCCATGCTCAGCCGATCGGCTAACTGGCGAATCGTCAGCGTCGTCTGTCGTTTCAGTCGCCACGCCGGCTCGAGCCTCGCCCCATTGCGAACGAGTGGCATGGCCGCCGGTTGTTTCGGCGCGCGAGGGCTGGGCATGGGCATGGGGTGTTCCTCGCGCGCCAGGCGGTTGGCCAGCGACGGACGAGGGAAGCGGAGCGTTGGCTGGAGCCTGTCCCAAAAGCCCCGATTCCGGGTGGCCGGAGGCGCCGCTACGCGGTGCCGAACTGCGCTGGCCCTTTAGATCGCCGCGCTGGCGCCCGGCAAACGTAAGGAGAATGTCCGAACTCCAGGGCGCGCTGAAAGCGCGCCGGCATATCGGCCCCTGGATAACAGCCAGGGAAAGCCGTCCCCTCACTGTGCTCTGGAGCGACATACTAACTGGTCCGTGGGATGCACTACAGACGGACGACCCCTCACCCCGACCCTCTCCCCGTCGGACGGGGAGAGGAAGAGTGGTCGGTCGCCACACGCCGTAGGGCAACCCGAGGACTGAGTAGTATATCAAGATTATCGAGTTTACAATATTCTTGTAAATTCCCCAATTTCGATCCTAATCAGGCGACAGGACCAATTCATGAAGCCGCAAAACCAGCGGCGGGGATGGGCCGTCCCCGCCCCTTTCGTGAATTGACCCTGATTAGGGGACCTTGGACACGTTCGTCACGTCGTCCCCGAGGCGATTGATCATCTCCAGTTTCCTCGACAGGAATTACTTGCGCTGGCCGCTCCATTTGTTACTTCTCTCCCGCTATGAATTACAAAATATCAGATCGGGCGGCTTCGCTCTCACCCTCACTCACGCTGGCCATTGACTCGAAGGCCAAGCAGATGAAGGCGGAGGGGCAGGATGTGGTCGGGTTTGGCGCGGGGGAGCCGGATTTTGACACGCCGCAGCACATCAAGGACGCGGCGATCAAGGCCCTGAACGAGGGCTTCACCAAATACACGCCCGCCAGCGGGATTCCCGAGCTGCGCCAGGCGATCGCCGACAAGTTCAAGCGGGAGAACGGGCTGGCCTACAAGCCCTCCCAAATCATTGTCTCGTGCGGCGGCAAGCATTCCTGCTTCAACGTCATCCTGGCCACCTGCCAGAGCGGAGACGAGGTGATTATCCCGGCCCCCTACTGGCTGAGCTACCCCGAGATGGCCAAGCTGGCCGCGGCAACGCCGGTCATCGTCCAAACCACCGACAAGACCGAGTTCAAGATCACTCCCGAGGCGCTGCGGCAGGCCATCACGCCCCGCACCCGGCTCTTCATTTTGAACTCCCCGAGCAACCCCACCGGCTCGGTCTATACACCGGCGGAAATCAAGGCCCTCGGGGATGTTTGCGTGGAAAAAGGCGTGCTCATCATGAGCGATGAAATCTACGAACATCTCCTCTATGACGGGGCGGTGCACAAGAGCGTTGCCAGCTTCTCCCAGGCCCATTTGGAGCACACCATCGTCGTTCACGGTTTCGCCAAGGCCTGGAGCATGACCGGCTGGCGCCTCGGATTCTGCGCCGCCCCAGAGCCGATCGCCAAGGCCATCGATGCCATCCAGAGCCACAGCACCAGCAACGCCACTTCCTTTGCCCAAAAAGGCGGCGTTGCCGCCCTGAAAGGACCCCAGGATCACCTCAAAAGCTGGCTCGCCGAATTCAACAAACGCCGCTCCTTCGCCTGGCAGAAGCTCAACAGCATCCCCGGCCTCTCGTGCGTCAACGCCAAAGGCGCCTTTTACCTCTTCCCCAACATCTCCAAAACCGGGCTCAAGTCCACCCCCTTCTGCGCCCGGCTCCTGGAATCCGAAAAAGTCGCCGCCGTCCCGGGCATCGCTTTCGGCGCCGACGATTACCTGCGCATCAGCTACGCTACCAGCATGGCCAACCTGCAAAAGGGCTTGGAGCGCATCGAGAGGTTCGTCAAGAGTTTGGGTTAGGGCTGTGGCGGCACATGGGAGGAATGGGAGGGATGGGAGGGATGGGAGGTCGTCAAGAGTTTGGGTTAGGGCTGTGGCGGCACGGGCGGCAGGCCCGCCGCCCAGGCGCAACCTCGCCGGAAGAGTTCCTGCACCGAAGGCACACTCAGTGCCTTGGCGTCATGTCCGAGGGTGCAGTGAAAACTCCGTCCCTTGCCGGGGTTGGTGATAAACGCCATAGGGTAGTACTTGCCGTCCACTTTGGATTTGGCCTGGGCCAGCACCGTGATCGGCACATCGCCCGTCAGGCAGGTATAGAGTTCGTCCTGGGTCTCGAAGCCGGCCATGCCCCGCACCAGCGGATCGTCCGGCTTGGTGATTTCCACCCGGAAAGTCCCGTAAGGATCGTGCTGCCGGACATTCTGGCCGGCCCAGACGCGCCCGGCGATGTTGACAAACTCCGGCCATTCGTCATGCCAGGCGCCGCAGGCGAAATGCAGCAGGACGACGCCTTTGCCACCCTCGACGAGCTGGCGGAGGTTCGCGCGGGCATTCAAGCCGGGGGCCGGTTGCTGCCAGTTTTCAAAATGCAGCACCACAACGTCGTAGCGGGCTAGTGCAGCCGAGTCGAGGAAATGCGGGTCCTCGACCGTGAAGACCTCCAGCCGCGGGTCTTTGCGGAGGGCCTCGGCGAGCACGGGCGCTGTCTGGCGCCAGAGGTGGCCCGGATAATCGATGCCGGTCACGAGCAGGACGCGCGCGGGCTGGTTGGTCGAGGCAGGACTGGCGGAGGGTTGCTCGGCGGCGAACACGGCGCTGCCCGCAGCCATGACCAGGAAGGCCAAGGGCAGAGCCGCACTGCCAAAGACTCTGGGTGACAATCGGCGTTCAGCGACCGGCGCCCCCTCACCCCGGCCCTCTCCCGAAGGGAGAGGGAGAATCGTCGGCCGCCGGTCGGCGTGAGAGAGGATCGAGGAAATCTCCAGTTTTGTCTTCATGATGTCATTCAGATCAGAATTGTCCTGCCGGGGACAGGCACCGGGTAACTCCCGTTGGCGTCAGGCTTGGCCGGCGGCTCCATATCGTCGCGGCAGTCCTCCGGTTTAGGCGGATAAAAGAAGTCCGACTTGTTGATCTGTTCCCAGGAGACTTCCTTGCCGGTGTAGCAGGAGATCTGGCCCATCACGGTGATCATGGTGCTGCGGGCCATGTAGGCGCCGCAGTTGATTGGATTGCCGGATCGAATGGCGGCAAAGAGCTTATCGTGTTCGATCTGATACGGGTTGCTTGCCCCCTGCCAGCGCCAGTTGGTTTCGCCCCAGATGCGGCAACCCATCACGTCGGCTTTGCCTTTGCTGCCAAAGACCAGGCTCGAATACTCGTCGTAGCATCCGGTGGTCGTGCGGGTCAGGGCATAGACCCGGACGCCATTGCCGAATTCATAGACCACCGAATGGTGGTCGAACACATCTCCATAAACGGGTTCGGTCATCGAGGAGCGGCCGGCCAAGCCGTGGCATTTGACGGGCACGGCGTTGCCGAGCACCCAACTGGCGCGGTCCATGTTGTGGACCAGCGACTGCGGGACATCGTCGCCCGAGAGCCACCGGAAGTGATACTGCGTGCTGCATTGCCACTGCAACTCGGTCAGGCCCGCTTTGCGCTCGGTCACGCCGTAAGGGGAGCGCAGGAAGTTCTCTTCGATGCTGACGACCTCCCCGATGACGCCGTCGTGGATGCGCTTGACGGTCTCGGCGTAGCCTTCGTGGAATCGGCTGTGCAGGCCCGAGACGATGCAGAGGTTCTTCTCCTTGGCCAAATCGCAGGCCTGCTGCATCAGCTTGACGCCGCGCGGATCGACGCCGTGCGGCTTCTCGACGAACACATGTTTTCCCGCCTGGATGGCGGACATCGCGTGGAAAGGATGGAACTTGGCCCCGTTGGCAACCAACACGACATCGGCGGCCTCGATAACGTGCTTGTAGCCCTCGAACCCGGTGAAGCAGTGGTCGTTGTCCACGATGACCTGGTCGCCCCGGGCCGCCTTGATGTTCGCGCGCTGGGCTTCGATGCGGTCCCGGAAGATGTCGCACATCGCCACCAACCGGGCGCCCGGGTCGGCCGTCAGGGCTTCGACCGCGGCCCCGGAGCAGCGCCCGCCGCAGCCGATCATGCCCACTTTGATGATGTCGCTGCCGGCCGCGTGCGCGCTGCGGCCCAGATCGAGGGAGCCCACGGCGGCAGCGGAGGCGGCCACGGCGGAGGTCTTGAGGAAATCCCTGCGCGTGAGGAATTGAGGGGGAGGAGTTTCGTTTTTCATAATTGGTTTTTTATCAATACGGGATCTTTAATTCGGTGAGGGTTTTGCGGAGCCAGGCCAGGGATTGTTCGATCATCGGTCCGGCCTGGCCTTCGCACTCGATGCTGGCCACGCCCTGGTATCCGGTGTCGCGCAGCAAAGCCAGGCATTGGCGGATGTTATCGGCGTTGACGCCGCCCCCCAGCGGGCAATGGCTGACGGCGATGCCCGTCTGGCCGCCTCTGACCGCCTGAGCCAGGGATTCGGAGACATCTTTGAGATGCACGTGGCTGACCTTGCCGAGGAACCGCGCCAGAAAAGCGACCGGGTCCCGGCCCGCGATGAAGGTATTGCCGGTATCCATGTTCATCCGCAAAAACGGGCTGTCGCTAAAGGCCAGCATCTCGGCCATCATCTCCGGGTTGGTGGTAAAGTAACCATGGGGCTCGATATTCACGAGGATGCGGTGGGCCTCGGCCACTTTGAGGATTTGCCGGTAGCTGCGTTTCATCAGCGCCAGCGATTCCGTGTCGGACAAGCCCTCGGGTTGGTGCAATCCGTCGGTCGTGTCCACGCAGGGGCAGCCGATTTGCGCAGCCCAGGCGATGGCTTTCATCACGTAGGGCACGCCGCGCAGCGGTCCCTCTTCCCCCGAAAGCGGAAAGGCGGCGTCCACCTGGGAAAACTGCACGCCGAATTTATCCATCTTGCGACGGAGCAGCACGGGGTCTTCGTACAACGCCACATGCGGCTGATAGCCCAGACCGTGTATCCAGCTCACCCCGTCAATGAGCCCGCACTCGATGTATCCCACCCCGTTCTGCTGCGCCCAGGCCAGGCACTTGTCGAATGACCAGTAGGCCGAGTTGAAGGCGTCGGTATGAAAACCAATTCTCATTCAATCGTTAGTGTTGAACTCACTGCATCGCTGCCCTGATATTGGATCATTGTCACAACGTGTAAAGCGATTTCCGCGGCCGGCGTGATCGCGCTCGGCTAGTGGTCATGACCACTTAGTGTCTGTGTCCACCGCGTGGTTGATTTCCGCTTCCGCGCTGGTCCCACCCAAGCCAACTGTGGTAAACCCACCAATCCTCTTCTTTGGGGTTTCCCTTGATGCGGCAGGCGGAGTTGTCCGCGCGGACGACATTCATCCCCACCTGGTGCGGCATGTACACCGCCTCATGATAAGGAATCTCCCAGACGAGCACCGCCAGGGATGGTTGCACGACCTGCGACGCCAGGCGGCCGCTAATGGCCGGGCCATAGTCCGAGTTGGTCAGATCCCAATACATGTGGTTCCATACGTAGGAAACGCCGTTATTGGCGTAATAGAAGTCGTTGTCAAACCCATAGTCTCTGCTGGTGGGCGGGATCTTGATTTTGATGCCTGACGGGCAAGCGAACAGGCCGCTGGAAGGGACGTAGTTTGCGGACGTCAGACCCCGGGTGCTGTTCATGTTGGTGCCCAGGTAGGGGCGGAAGGCCTCAGGCATCCACACCGGCGCCGGATTGAGGGCGTGGTCGTCCCCCCAGGCCTGACCCCAGTTGTGCAGCCACGCAAAGTGCTGATTGAAATCCTCGGAGTAGAGCGCCGAAGCGATGCCGATCTGCTTCAGGCTGTTCAGGCAATAGGTTTGGCTGGCTTTCTGTTTCGCCTTGGCCAGTGCCGGCAACAGTATGGCGGCCAGGATAGCGATGCTCGCAACCACCACCAGCAGTTCGATAAGCGTGAAACCCAACCGGGTCAGAAGAGGGATGTCCTCTGTCCGCTGCCGGCCGGATGGCGTGTCCCGGTGCATTAGATTATCCTCGGTTTGTCATTCTCTGCGGAATTTTGCCTGCGCCGCTTCCCCGGCTTGGCCCTCTCGAAAAACGCGAGCTGGGTTGCCTCCCGGGCGGCCTGCTTTCCTGTCCCCTCCGGACCATCGGTGAGCAGCCGCATCGCCGCCAAATCCAAATCCGTCAACTTGCTCGACAACACATCCCCCAGCTCATCGGCAGACCGCCCGGCGCAAGCCGCCACAAGAAACTGGCTAATGACGATAACGCGCCGATCATTGACGGAAAGAGTCAGTCCGCAAGACACCAAACGCCGGGCCTTCGCCGTCGCGCGCTCCACAGCCTGCTCGACCGCGGTCCCGCCATCGCTCTTGCGGCGGCGGTCCGACTCTCGCTTGCGGCACACCAACACCACGTCCAACTGAATGGGCTCCTTGGCTTGCGATTTCGGCGCGGCAACCGACATCTCTGCCTTGAGCGGATGAGCGTTCACAACGTCAAACCCCGCTCCCACCACCGCTTCGGCCAATGACGTCCAGCCGTCTGCCCTGGATTGGTGGTAGGTAAAAACAAGCAACCCGTCGTCACGCAGCACCCGATGGCACTCCCGGAACACCGCCCGGAGTTTCCTCGAAAACTGCTCTGCGCTGGCGTCCTGCACCTCCTCGGCGTGGCGCGTCGAGCTTCGCCGGTTCACGAACGGCGAGGGCCCCAACCGCTGCCACGCGAAGAAGAAATCAGCCAACTCTGAGTAGTGCACGTTGTCGAAGAACGGCGGATCGGTTACAACCAGATCCACGCTCGCATCCTCAAGGCCGGTCGCCGCCGAACTCCCGCACGAAAGGAAAATCGTGCGCGGAACGGCCTTTCCCGGCGGAGGCCAGGCTGTCTCGACCCGCCCGCTGAACGGCGGGCTGCTTCCGAAGACCCGCTTCCCGTTGTTACCTCCATTCCCGCTCCCCAGGGCGACTTCGAAAGGCGCCATGCGGTATTCGATGGCCCGCAGCAACCGCGACTTGAAGAGCGTGGAGAACGAGCCGGAGCTTTTGGAAGTGCCCCATACATTGCCCTCGATCGGGACCCGCTCCGGCTTCAGAATGTGGTGCGAAAACATGTGCCGAATCGCCCCCGTGCCTTCCCCTTTGTAAGAGGCAAACATGTTGTTGAACTCCAAGACCCCGGAGAACACATTCAGCATGGCAGCCCGCACCGCGTCATTCGGCAGCTCCAGAATCGCCTGGTGCAGCCAACCCAGCGCCAGCAGTTGGCGGTCGTTGAAGAACTCCCGCCACGACCGATACGCGTAGTTCAGCACTTGCTTTGTATTATGCCCGTCCTCTAGCGCCAGCCCTGGCAGCGGCAGCCGGCTCCGGCCCAACTCATCCGAGCAACGCTTGTAAGCCAGTTCGCCCTCTCGGCTGGCAGGCACATAAACCTTGTCATCGGCGCTGGTGAGCACAAGTTTGGCGAACAGCCGATGGGCTGGCGGGTGCCCGAGAGCCTTCACCGTTTTCGCAATAGGAAACAGACGCTGGCACTTCTGGCAGGTCGCCGTTGCGCCGCTGGCCGGCCCCGCATGCAAGTCAAATTCATGCCGGCAGTGCGGGCATGTGGCTTGGGCATCATTAACGTTCGCCGTGAAGATGCCCCCGCAGCCAGGGCAGCAGACGCGAACGTCCGGCTTCCGGCCAGGATAAGCATTCCGCGCGAAAATGTATGAAGGGAAAAGATCAACGCTGGCGGAGCACGCCGGGCAGGGCACCACCTTTACCCAGAAGAAGTACAGCGCGTCACACTCATGCCCTGCCTGGTCCGCAGTCCGGTAAAGTCTGCGAATCCGCTCGCCCACACCCGCGGAAAGCTGCCCGAAAGCCCCCAAGAGCGCATCCCGATCCAATGGCCCGAGCGCCACCCGCACGGACTCGCACGCCACCGGGTTGATGTCCCGGCCCAGCGCCGTAAACCCAAGTTTGTGCGCCTCGCCCACGGTAGTCCCGCTGCCCATGAACGGATCGAAGACCGTCAACCCGGAAAAATCGTGCTGCCGGTAGAACGCCTCGGCCAGGCTCTCCTTGTCCGGAAGAACCGAGCCGAGCAGAACGGCTCGGAACACCGACCCCAGCCGCTTCGCCCACCACTTGTGAATATGATAGACCGGCCGATAAACCTCCTTACGCCAGCTCTCCAGCTCCGCCAGTTCCGAAACGAACTCGAACGGAAACGAGTCCGACTCGATCAGCCGCCGCGCAGGGGCCGCGCCATTGCCGCTCGCTGGAGTCTTACTCATCCCTTGGACCAGCTTGCCTCCTCCAATCCCTTCGGCGCAACGCGCGAATACATCGAGGAAAGGCAGGCCGCTCTTGCTTTTGGCCACGTCTCGCATCGCCCCGGATGTTCCACCTTTTGCCCCCGCCCCGCGAGTCTTTTCGCTACCCCAATCGAAGTCTCGATTCTGAATTCCTTCCCCTTCGGCACCCGGCGTGCGGGCCGAGAGAAGGGTCAACCGCTTAGTGTGGCCTGATCGCCGGGGGCTGCCAGTTCAGGTGCCAATAGCACTTCCAGAGATTCTCCAGCTTCATCTGCTCGACATGGCCGTCGGTCATTCCCATCTCGATCGCCCCCGGCAGCGGTTGGGTGAGGAGGACCTTGCGCGGCGCCGCCGAGGGGGAGCGGCCCCAGTGGCGGGCAATGGTGCAGCGCCCGAGCTCGCTCTGGCGATCATAGAGCGAGCGTCCGTTGTAAAGGTCGGTGCAGGGCAGGTCCGTCTCCCAGGCCCAGAGGTCGGCCCAGTTCTCATCGAAAAAGACCGGCGTCGCCGCGGGCATTTGGATCATCGATGGGCGGACGAAGATAAACTCCTGGCCCACCGCGTAGTCGCCGTCCACTTTGCCGTCCGAATAAAGCCATCCATTGTAACCGTAGCTCCCGGAAAACATCGTGCTCCCGTTAAAAGTCCAGCGGACCCAGGCCTGGTCGGCAGTACCCTGCCCGTTGTCATGCCGGGGCGGGAGCTGGCGCAGGGGAGCGGAGGGACAATTGCGTATCGCCTGCTGTTTGGCATAGTAATCCATCAGCGACCCCATCCATGTCCCGCCGGGGTAGGCCGGGACGTCATAGCCCGCATGACGCCCGGCGTCGTCCGAGTACATGAAACTGGCCACGGACAACTGCCTGAGGTTGCCGACGCATTGGATTCGCCTGGCGCTCAGTTTGGCCCCGCTCAATTTTGTAAAAACTGACAGAAGTTTGCTTTTTACCGCGCTGCCGGTTTATTGACGCTGCGCGGGTGAGCACGGGTTGGCCGACCCGCAACGTGCCGGAAGGAGGATACGGCACGTTAGCGCAGTGGGCCCTTGGATTTTGTGCGACTCAGCAACAGGAGAACCAGCAGCAGCAGACTGGCAAGCCCCAGCCACGAGACCCAACCGGGTGCGCCCGTGCTTGGGAGCGCTGGGCCAGGGGTGAAACCAAAGACCTGCGCCCCCGCAGGCTGTACGTGGGCGAAGTCCCCGGGCACGGTCCAGGTGACGACCGGTCCCTCAACCGGACCCAATCCGTCCAACTCCGCGCGGGCCATCAAAGATACATCGCCGTTGAGATTGACAGGTACTCGCCACGAGTACGCGCAGTTGCCGCCTCAGCCAAAATCGAACTGGCCCCGCCCCACCTCCGCGCCCGCCTGCCGGATGGCCAATTGCGGCGGGGCCTTTTCATCGTGGTTCACCAGGTGAAAGCCGAGGCCGGCGGCATTCGCGAGCCGGTACTGCAGGGAGACACTGCCGCCGGAGGCGCTTGCAATCTCCACCTTGTTTTGCAAAGGCCCGCCCGCTTCCAAACGGGCTTCGTTGGTTTCCGTCACCGCCAGCCGGTTGGTCCCCAGGCCGACGGCGAAGTTGGCGCCTCCCGCGCGTTGCAGCAGCACGAGTTGCCGCGCATAAACCCCCACCGGCACCTGCACCTCGGCAGCCGGAGCCTCGAGCACGGCGGCAAGGCCGTCCGGCGAACCGCCGCCGTCGAGCACGATTCGATGCATGAAGTCGCCACCGAGATGGAGCTTGCCCAGCGCGGTCTGGAACCGCTGGAAGCTCAACGCCAGGCCAGCCCGGGGGCCGGGGCGCTCGACCCGGCAATCCAGCCGGTAAGCCTGGCCATCGAAGAAGAGTTTGGCGGGGAGATTGAAGGCGTCGAAAACCTCGGCGTTGCCTGCATAGCGGTAGGGGAAGGTGACCAATTTGACATGGCTGAGGTCGTGGATATGCGCCAGGGTGGCGTGCCACCACAGGAACGGGTTGTCCCGTTGCGCCCAGGGCCGCAGCACCATCCGGTCACTGATCTCGTTGGCCGCAAGGGCGGGTCCGAGCCGGCCGTCGGGCCTGTCGATGACTGCCACATACCATTTCTTGCCGTTCAGTTCCACGGTCCCGTCCCACAGCGAACGCACATACAGGAACACACGGACGGCCCCGCCCTGTCCGCCCTGCTCGAAGACATGCGCATCCACCATGACCTGGTAGGAACCCTGTTTCGAGGGGAACTCCAAATGAATGCCCCGAAAGAGCTGCAAATCCCCGCCGGCGGCAGTGAACACGCCGGCGACATCATCCGTGAGGTCCCGATTGCGATTGAGATCGACGTAAAGCCGCCGCTGGGAGACATCCCACGCGAAGGGCACGAAGGCGTTGGTGTCGCTCCCCAGGCGCAACCGGCCGCGAAACACACTTGCCCCGGAATACACCGGCTCTTTGTCGAAGCCCGTGGCGCGGTCGACTCCGACCTCCCAGGCCAGCGGCGCGAAATCCACCTCGCGGTATTCCAGGTGAGCGACCACAGCCGGCGGCAACGGCTCGGAGCCCGCCGGGGCTTCGCCTCTGCTGCCGAGGGCCGAGAGCAGCAGGAACAGAACGAGTGACTTGCCACACGGCGACTGCAAAACCACAAGGGCAAATGAATTGTCCTGCCGCCGATGATTACTTGTGGCAGCCCCAGTCATTGGCTATTGGCTACGCTCGATCCATCTGGATGTCACGCACAATGTGTTCGCTCAGGGCCAATTCATGAAGCCGCAAGGGCAGGGGCGGGGACGGCTTCGTCCCCGCTTCTTGGCGGCCCGTGAGATGAGGAACAGGGGACGAGCCGTCCCCACCCCTTTCATGAATTGGCCCTGGTGTTCCCTGGTGCATTCATGCGATCAAGGCTGCGGGACGAAATCCAGGACCTGGAGGATGGCGCCCTGGAGCCGGCGCAGATCGGCCAGGTCCGCCGGGCTCTCCGCCAGCTTCCAATAGCTTTGTTTTTGCTTGAACTGCTTGGGCCATCTCCATTTCCAGGTCTCTGCGTGGCCGTCGGCGAAGGAGAGAACTCCCACGCGCCCATGGCGATCCGCCGGCAGGTTGACCCAGCGGTCATCGGGCGCCGGCCAGGTGAGGAAGTGGGCGTCATCGATGCTGTCCTCGTTTTCATCAACGAACACAAAAAGCTGGCTCGGCTTCGGGATATCGCCGGCGCGCAGGACCGTGTTTTGGACCTCGTTGGTCCGGCCCCCCAGGCAGCCGCTCATCGAGTAGCTGCGGGTCCGGAGCAAGCCGGTATTCGGCGCGTTGAGCCGCCGGACCGTCGATTTGTCGGCCGGGCAGTGGTACACAGCCAGGGAGCGGTTGTAGTCGTATTTGAAGAGCAGGCCCTGCTCGATGGGCTGGAAGTTGTCGTCATAAGGAGCGCTGCTCGAGCCGATCCAGGAATCGGGCGTGCTGCGCCAGATGCCGTTGGTGAGGACCGAGCGGTTGGGCGGCACCAGGCCATGGTAGTCATCGACATACAACTGCCAGCAGGTCTGGAGCTGCTTGAGATTGTTCCGGCAGCTCGCACCCGTGGCCTTGCCCTTGGCGTTGCTCAGCACCGGCAGGAGCAACGCGGCCAGGATGCCGATAATGGCGATCACCACTAACAGTTCCAAAAGGGTGAAGGCCTGCCGTCCAGGACGGCCCATGGGTCTGCGATCTGAAGCGATAAACATAGTTTCGAATCTTCAAAACGAACCAGTAAATGGAAGAAGCATGGAGACGTTGCCGTTTTGAAAGTATTCGATATTGGCAACCGCGCACCATCGACCTCCCACGCGGCGGAGTTTTGCTGTTACGGCAAACGGCGCGATGCTTCTGTCTTTGAACGTCTTCTCGAGCTTGACTATCACTTCGTTTGCCTGTTTGGTTGGCTGGATTGATAAAATCCTGAAAGACTCGATGCCCTTGAGATCGGGAGCGAGATCTGACCTTAAGAAGATTTGGTGCTGAAGCGTGAGATTGGCGCCGTGCTCCAGGCCTTTTTCATCCCATTGAACCAACTCTTGAGCGCGGTCAAATTTTTCTCGCGTTAATGCCCACACCAAGCTTTCCAATGCCGCCTGGGGCGTTGCTGCCCCAACGTCCGACCAAGGTTCACTTGCCAGGGTGTATTGCTCCGCTCCATTCTGCCTTTCGACAACAACGGTTGCCGTTCCCGCCGCGAGCAACACTCCCACGCCAACCACAACCGCCGTCTTTGCTTTTGCCCATGCCATAAGTTTCAATGCTCTTTCGATGAGGGTTATCGTTGAACTGCTCGCCGCCGCGCCCTTGGCGATGGCCACGGCAGTCGTTGCCTTTGCCAGCGTGGCGGGCACGGCTTGAACCGAATGGGCCGACACGGCCCCGGCAATCGTCACTGATGAAAACGCAACGCCCCGTCTGGCAAAGAAAGCGCGGAGTTTGTCCAGGCCCCGCGCCACCCGTTTCTTGGCCGCCTCCTCGTTCGTGCCCAAAGCCGCCCCCACCTCCCGCAGACTTTTGTTCTCAAAATAGCGCAACAGCAGCGCATCGCGGTCGGTTTGTCCAAGCCGGTTCATGGCGTCGTCCAGCATGGGCGACAATTCCTGCCAGGCCGCTTCCGCCGGACCATCGTCAATTGCAGACTGCATGTGCGCCTCCTGTTCGCGGCGGTGACGGTTGGACTCGCTCCTCAACACATTGGCCGCCGTAAAGCGAGTGGTGCGGTAGAGCCAGCCGGGAAGGATGGTTTTTGCGCTGAGCAAGGCCGCCTTTCGGGCCAGAATGATGAAAACCGCCTGGGTGATTTCCTCGGCCAGAAGGGGATCACGCACCTGCCGCAACGCCGACGAATAGACCAGGCCGATATGCCGCGCCACCAACGCGGCAAAGGCCTCTTCAGAGCGGCGGGCGGCGTATGCCCGCAGCAACTCCATGTCGCGGTCCATCATTCACCTTATATATGTATGCCCGGCCGAAAAAGGGACAATTCTTTCACGGCGTCCGCCAGGTTGCGTGCAGCTCCAGCCAGAGCACGTCCTTGCTTCCCGGCATGGAGGCGTCGTTGCGTGGAGGGTTAAGCGTGCGCGCGTCCAGCCAGCGATGGGAGTCGGCGTGGCCGTCCGCGAAGTTCAGGTTGCCACTGCCGCGATGCACCGCCTCCGGTTTGTCCCGCAATTCCCACGCACCGGGGCTTTTCTCATCAAAGCCCCACTGCATGGCAAAGCTCCCGTCGTTGATGGTCTCCGCCCGCTCCTCGACAAAGGCGAGCGCCTCCGCGGGAGAGGGCCGCGTAATCTGCGCCAGCCGCAGGTAAGTCGTCGCCGCCGGGCTGCTCACGGGCGAACCCATGAAACAGTTCAACGACACGGTTCGGACGCGCGGTTGGGTCACGCTCCCGACCGTCACCAGGCCGGCGGCGGGGCACTGCCAGACCTTCGACGCGGACAGATACCGCCCGACCAGGCTCTCTTGCAACAGAACCAGGTTGGTGCAGTCCGGTCCGGGCATTCCCAGCCAGCCCTTGACCCAGGTCTGCCCGAGCGGCGCGTCGGGACCGTCCATGTTGGGCAGGACCCGGTCTCCGTTGTCGCCCGCGTAAAGCTGGAAGGCGAGGCCGAATTGACTGACGTTCGAGAGGCAGGCAATTCTCTTTGCCCGGGCCTTCGCGGCTGACAAGGCCGGCAGCAGCAACGCCGCAAGCACGGCGATTATAGCAACCACCACTAACAGCTCCATCAGCGTGAACGCCGCCTTGCTGCCGACCGGACCGCCTGGGCGCCAGGTCCCATTCCGGGCAGTCCGTCCGCTGGTTTCACCTTCAGCCTTCGCCTTCATGGTGTTTGTTTCTAACCGTTCAGGTATTGGACCGGGTTCGACGCAAATGCTCACGCGCGGTCGCCTTCAAGCTTCGTCCAGGAGGGACATCCCGAGAGCGGCCGGGCGCTTCAGCGCTTGTCATTACCCATATTCTCTGCGCACCTCGATTAGCGCACCTGTTGCGGACCATCTCAAACCCCGTAGGGGGAATGGCCCTTACATAAGGCCATCCAGCGCTAAAATCATTGGGGTTTTTCCGGTGTTTCTATCTGAAATGAGCTTAAGTAAGGGCCATTCCCCCGTTGGGGTTGAAGCGGGGAGGCTTCATCTTAGCCTGGCGCGTATGGGCGAAGCCGCGCTGCGCCTCTTCGCGGCTATCTGGATTGTGTCCTATCCTGCCGGCTCCTCTGTATCCGCCGCAGGGTCAGTCGCGGCCCGGGATTTGCCGGCCGCCGATTTGAGCGAGGGGGGTTCATTTGTGGCATTACGCGTGGGCACCGAAAACAAGAGAAATTCCTTCTGATACCGGTGGTAGTCTTTGAGGCGCTTGTTGTAACGTATTGCTGCACACAGCACAATTACCCGAAGCTTGGGCGCTTGTCTTAAAACGATTGGCCACACTTATGAAAATTAGACCTAATCACCTCAATTGCAGTTTGACCCTGTTAGCCGGCCTGCTCCTGGCGGCCCCGTTGCCGGGGCACGCCGCGGTCATCAACCTGGACTTCCAAGGCGTATGCTGGAGCATCCCCTCCGAGGGCCTTAACGGCATTACGAATCCGGGACCGGTTTATGTGGGCGTGAGCGCGGCGGGAGGCGGGACTGTCTGGAACGGAGTTCCGGCGGACTCGCGGCTGCCCGACGGCACGGACAACGAGGAAATAACCTTCGGCGGGACCAACTTCGTGGACTCATACGGAACGCCGACGGCCGTGACCTTCACCATGGGCCCGGTGTTCGGGGCGAACCAGAACTCGGTGCCCGGGTCGGACCCCACGACGCTCAACGACCTGCTTCTGAACTGGGTAATCATCGGGTATTTTGACGTGACCAACAGCGTTGCGAATTTCACCTTTGGGGGCTTGGGCGGCGCGCCCGCGGTGGACTTGTATTGGTACAGCCGCGGCGATTATCCGGGGGCCTATACCATGATGGGGGACTCCAACGCGACGGCGTTCGCGGGTCTCGGCCCGTTTACCTCCGGGAATACGCTCTTCTACCAAGGCGTTCCGGTTCAGGACGGGCAAATCCAAGGCCAATTTTACGTAGTCCATACGCTGGCCCTGTCCAGCGGGGTGACCATTGTCACCCCGCCGCCGGGGCTTTTCGTCTCGTCGACGGCGCCGTCGGGCTCGGGCGTGGCGCCGGGCACCCCAATCGTGGTCCAGGTCTGGAACAACGGCTCGGTACTCGACCCGCAGTCCGTCCAAGTGTGGCTCAACGGCCAGGCGGTCAGCCCGGTTACGAGCGCGTTTGGAACCAACAGTTACGGCGCGGGATTCTGGACCATTACGGCCAACCCGGCCGCAGGGTTGTTCCTGCCCTCGGCAACCAACACGGTGGCGGTGGCCTTTGCCGACACCGCACACCCGCCGAACGTCCGGACCAACCAGTTCAGCTTCGTCGCGGTCGGGCCGCAGGCCACCTTTACCGTCAATGTGGACATCGAGGGGCAGCGCGGAACGGGGACGGAGGCCGAGGCCGTCAACTACGTGGGCCAAGGGGCCGCGGGCGGCGGAACCGTCTTCAACGGGGTGCTCTGCGATTCCACCCTGGGTGACGACAACTTGACCATCGGCGCGACCAATATGGTGGACTCGATCGGCGGGCCGACGACAGTGACTTTTACGCTTTCACCCGTGGCCGGCGAGCGAGAGGCTGCCACGCCGATCGCAGTATCCCAGGACCCGACCGACCCGGGCAACCTTTTCCAGGAATTCGCGGCGGTGGGATACCAAGGACAGACCTCGAACAGCGCCAACTTCACGATCAGCGGCTTGGGGGCAGTTCCATCCGTGGATCTGTACTTCTACACCTACGAGGACCCGCTGAGCGCCGGACTGTTTGCGGGCACCACCTTTACGGTTCCGGGCGCAGAAGCGTCCCCGTTCCCGGCCTCGGGCGTTTTCACCAGCCTGAACACCACCTACATGCACAACGTCCCCGTGGTGAATGGGGCGATCAACGGCGTGTTTTCGACCGTGCCTTCGGGCGTCGTCGGAGAAGGGGCGTCGGCGGGAGCGTGGAGCGGTTTTACCCTGCAGATGCCGCTGCTGCAACCCTACGTGCTCGGCGTGCAGCCTAGCGGCGGCTACGTCCTGCCCAACGCGACGGTGCAGGTGCAACTCCAGGATTACACTACCCGGGTCGATACCAACTCGATTCTCCTTTTCCTCAACGGCCAGGCCGTGACGCCGAAGCTCGCCAAACCGTCCGGGTCGGCCGTGACGACGTTGACCTACGTTCCGCCGGACGGTCTGCTCCAGGAAACCACTAACATCTTGCGCGTGGTCTTCGCCAACATCGCCACGCCGCCCATGCTCCAAACCAACGACTCCAGTTTCTTTGTCATCAGTCCGGCCAAGGCGGCCAACATCGTCAACATCCAGATCCGGGGCCACCGGGCGATGGGCGGAAACCCCCTGGGACCCACTTACCTGGGCGCGGGCGCCGCCGGCGGGGGCAGTGTCTTCAACGGCGTTATCGCCGACTCGGAGATCGACGCCAACGACAACAATGACAATCTGACCATTGGCGGGACAAACCTGCTCAATTCCCTGGGAACTCAGACCGCTGAGTTCTTTACGATGGGTCCGGTCGCAGGCGGGAACTCCGGCGCTGTGGGCAGCACTTACAGCGATAATTTTCAGGTCCTGGACGAGAGCTGGTGCCTGGTGGGCTACTTTGGGAATACGGCGGACCTGGCTACCTTCACCATCGGCGGGCTGACGAACCCCATCGTCAACCTGTACTTCTATTTCCGGGAGGATCCGCGAGAAAGTGGCCGCTTCGGGGCCGGAGTGTACACCATGCCCGGCGTGAACGGCCCCTCGCCCTTCGGGCCTTATGGACTGTTCGGGTCACAGAACACCACCTTTTTCCAAACCGTCCCCGTTGCCAATGGGCAGGTCACGGGAACGTTCTCCGAGGCCTCAGGCGATCCTTTCGGGATTATATGCGGCCTGACCGTCGAAATCCCGCAGCCCGAGGTGTACGTGAAGTCTTACAGTCCTGTGGGGGTGGCCGCAACCAGCCAGTCGGTCCAGATCGAGTTGGGCGAATATGGCGGAGTGCATCTGAACCCCGCCTCGCTCCAACTCTCGCTCAATGGCAATCTGGTGACGCCGACCAGCGTGGCGAAGCCGTCGGGCTCGAGCATCACCACGGTGACGTATGCGCCGGCCGGCGGGTTGACGGCGGGAGTCAGCAACAGCGTCCAATTGATCTTCGCGGACGACCAGGTCCCGCCGCAGAGCCAGACGTTGAAGTATAGTTTCAATGTCGTCAGCGCGGTGCAGGCGGCGAAGGTCGTCAACATCGCTATCAACGGGGTGCGCAACCCGCAGCAACCCGGACAGACCTATGTCGGCCAGGGTGCCGCGGGCGGCCTGACGGTTTTCAACGGCTTGGCCTGTGATTGCCGGTTATCGAACGGCCAGAACGACGATAATATCACCGTGGCCGGGAATAATCTCCTTAACTCGATGGGCGGCCCCACCACGGTGGGCTTCACGATATCGCCGGTGGGCGGCGAGGATTCGAACCCCGGCGCGGCGCCGACTTCCCTGAGTTGTTTGCTCGATAAGTACCTCTGGGTGGGACTGGACGGCCAGACGAGCGACCAGGCCGACTTCACGATCGACGGTCTGGGGACCAACGCGACGGTGGACCTATACTTTTACGAGCGTAGCGACGGTCCGGGCTTCTATTCTATTACGAACGCGGCTCCGAGCAGTTTCACCCCATACGCCGGCTTCAACAGCGGGAACACGACTTACTTCCCACGTGTGCCGGTCACGGCTGGCGCCGTCAACGGCACTTTCAGTTGCCAAGCGCCGGCCTACGGCCTGATCAGCGGGCTGACCGTCGTCTTGTCCCCGCTCCCCCCGACTCCCGGGCCGCTGGCCATCGGTTGGCAAGGCAACCAGATCGCGATTTCCTGGCCGGGCAGCGGTGTGCTGCAGACGGCCAATCAGATCACCGGTCCCTGGAAAGATGTTGCCGGGGCGGCGAGTCCGTACCTGGTGTCGCCTTCCGGGAGCGCGTTCTTCCGGTTGCGGCAATGAGCCTTTGTGGCCGGAGTCGCAAGGTTTCCGGGGCCTTGAACACTGGTCCGGGGCCCCGAACCTTGTGGTTCGCCGCCGATGGGAGTCGGTCGAGAGGCAGATGAAAACATCGGCGTTAGGTGTATTAGATGTATATGAAAACAAGTGAGTCACGGGTCGGGGTGCGTTGCGGAATGGTGAAGGTTCGCGGCGGGCGGGCGTTCACCCTGATCGAGTTGCTGGTGGTTATCGCCATCATCGCCATCCTGGCGGCCATGCTCCTGCCGGCGCTGGGCCGCGCGAAGCAGAAGGCGCAAGGGATTTATTGTCTGGGCAACCTCAAGCAGTTGCAGCTTGCCTGGCTCATGTACCCCGACGACAACAACGGGGTGTTGGTGACGAACGTGGCGCCGGGCAACGAGTTCAGTTGGGCGGCCGGCTGGCTGGAGGATGGCGTGCCAAACGTAACGGACAATACCAACGTGCTGAACTTGATGAGTCCCAAGGGACAGCTCTGGCCCTACACGCGCGCGGTGGGCCTTTACAAATGCCCCGCCGACAAGAGCACGGCCCTGGAAAACGGCGTGAGCTACCCGCGGGTGCGCAGCGTTTCCTTGAACGCGTTCATGAACTTGAATGCCGACTACAACTGGGATGCTTCGATTGTCCGGTTCAGGAAATTGTCCGACCTGACCATTCCACCGCCGGCCATGGCCTTTTGCTTCGTCGACGAGCGGGCCGACAGCATTGACGATGGAGCGTTCGGGGTGGACTGCGAGAAGACGGGGGCGAGCATCATCATCGTCAATTTCCCCGCCAGCTATCACAACCAGGCGGGTGGCATCTCCTTTGCCGACGGCCATGCGGAGATTCACCGATGGCGCGATCCCCGCACCACGCCGGGGCTGCAGGCGTATGATCTTGTCTATTTCGTCCCCTCACCTAACAACCCCGACATGATCTGGCTCCAGCAGCGGGCCTCGCGGAAGAAGCCTTAGGACTGTGAGAACACCTGAGTCACGGGCCGGAGCAGGTTGCGGAGTGGTGAAGGTTGGCCGCTCGCCGGCGTTCACCCTCATCGAGTTGCTGGTGGTTATCGCCATCATCGCCATTCTCGCGTCCCTGCTCCTGCCGGCACTGGGCCGCGCGAAGCAGAAGGCGCAGGGGATTGGGTGCTTGAGCAACCTCAAACAGTTGCAGCTTGCCTGGCTCATGTACCCTGACGACAACAACGGGGTGTTGGTGACGAACGTGGCGGGGGTCAACGAATTCAGTTGGGTGGCCGGCTGGCTGGAGATGGGGATCCAAAACGTAACGGACAATACCAACCTGGTGAACTTGATGAGTCCCAAGGGACAGTTGTGGCCCTACACGCGCTCGACGGGCATTTACAAATGCCCCGCCGACAAGAGCACGGCCCTGGAAGGCGGCGTGTCCTATCCGCGGGTGCGCAGCGTGTCGCTGAACGAGTACATGAACCTCAATGCCGACTTCGACGGAGGCACGTGGAATACTTCGATCGTCCGGTTCCGGAAATTGTCCGACCTCACCCTTCCACCGCCGGCCATGGCCTTTTGCTTCATCGACGAGCAGGCCGACAGCATTGACGATGGAGCCTTCGGGGTGGACTGCGAGAAAACGGGGGCGAGCATCGAAATCGCCAATTACCCCGCCTACTATCACAACCAGGCAGGCGGTGTCTCGTTTGCCGACGGCCACGCGGAGATTCACCGATGGCGCGATCCCCGCACCATGCCGCAGCCGCAGACGTGGGGAGATCTTATCTACTTCGTCCCGTCACCTAACAACCCCGACATAATTTGGCTCCAGCAGCGGGCCTCGCGGAGGAAGCCTTAGTGGTCATGACCACTTAGTACTGTGAGACGACTCCCCACGCCAGGACCTGCCTCGGGGCAAATGCACCCCTCTATGTACATGCGACGCCCCCGACCCTATCCGCCAAATGCAATGCTCAGCCTCTCCTGGCGCAGTCTTGGCCTCCTGGTGATGGCGCTGTCCGTCGGTTTGACCCTGGCCGCGCCCGGGACGGCTGACGAGGCGGCCACCGCGCGGCGGTGGACCGAGGCGATGCTCGAGCGGGCCGAACCGGCTCGGCCACCGGAGCCGGGCTTGGTGGTGGTGGCCAACTACAAGGCGATGCAGAAGAACGGGCGGGACGGGCTGCCGTTGAAGATCGGGCAGAAGCAGTACACGCGCGGCCTCTTTTGCCACGCTTTGAGCCGGGTTGTCGTTCGGCTGCCCGGGCCGGCCGCCTCCTTCACCGCCGAGGTTGGCATTGACAATAACGGCACCTGGGCGGGCGGCAGCGTCGTGTTCAGCGTGATGGTGGGGGGCAAAGAGGTCTTCCGCTCTCCGGTGATGCTGCGCGGCCAGCCGGCGGCTCCGGTGAGCGTCGAGTTGGGGGGCGCGCGGGAATTTGTCCTGGTTGTCGGCGACGCCGGCGACGGCATCAACAGCGACCAGGCAAGCTGGGGCGACGCCAAAGTGACGCTGACCGACGGCACGGTCACCTGGGTGGGCGACCTCCCTGTGGTTGCGCCCAGCGCGTTAGCGTTCGGGGCGGGCCCGCCCTTTTCGTTCAATTACGATGGGAAACCATCCGCCGGCTTCCTCGAAACCTGGGCCGCCACGCGCAGCTCCAGGCGCCTGAACGATTCCCGCACGGAGCGCACTCTGATTTATGCCGACCCCCGGACCGGGCTGGAAGTGCGTTGTCAGGCGGTTGAATACAACGACTTCCCCACGGTCGAGTGGACGCTTTACTTCGAGAACAAGGGCGCGAATGACACGCCCATCCTGTCCGACATCCTGCCGCTGGATGCGCGGTTCGAGCGCGGGGCGCAAGGCGAGTTCACGCTCCATCATCACAAGGGGACGTTCGTCCGGGCGGATGATTTCCAACCGCTCACCACGATGCTGGAGCCGGGCCAGAAACTGCGGTTTGCGCCGCCCGGTGGACGCCCCCTGGGGCAGGTTTTTCCTTACTATAACCTCGAGTGGTCCGGGCAAGGGGTCATCGCCGTGGTGGGCTGGCCGGGCCAATGGGCGGCGCAATTCACGCGCGACGAGTACCTGGGGCTCCGTCTGGCGGCTGGACAGGAGTTGACGCACTTGACACTCCACCCTGGCGAACAGATCCGCACGCCGCTCATCGTGCTTCAGTTCTGGAAAGGGGAACCTGTGGACGCGCAGAACACCTGGCGGCGCTGGATGCTCGCCCATAACCTGCCCAGGCGCGCCGGGAAGTTGCCCGAGCCGATGTTGCCCGCGGTCAGTGGCAATCAGTTTCCAGGGTTGCTCTGCAACGAGGCGGACGAGATTCGTTACATCGATCGCTACCTCGAGGAGGGCATCCAAATCAGCCACTGGTGGATGGACGCGGGCTGGTACATCAACAAAGGCGATTGGGGCAGCACGGGCACTTGGGTGGTCGATACCAACCGTTTTCCCAGAGGGCTTCGTTATATCAGCGACTACGCCCACTCGAAAGGGATCAAACTGATCGTCTGGTTCGAGCCGGAGCGTGTGACGGCGGGCAGTTGGCTGGCGGACAAGCATCCCGAGTGGGTGCTCGGCGGGAAAAACGGCGGGCTGTTGAACCTGGGGGACCCGGCGGCCTGGAACTGGCTGGTGGACCGCTTTGACCGTTTTCTGACCGAACAGGGGATCGACCTTTACCGTCAGGATTTCAACATGGATCCGCTCTCGTATTGGCGGGGCAACGACCAGCCCGACCGCCAGGGAATCACCGAAATCAAGCACGTGCAGGGCTACCTGGCTTTCTGGGACCAACTGTTGCGCCGGCACCCGGATTTGGTGATTGATTCGTGCGCCAGCGGCGGCCATCGCAACGACCTGGAAACCCTGCGCCGCTCAGTCCCGCTGCTGCGGAGCGACTACATCCTGGATTCCGTGGGTGAACAAGGCCACACTTATGGCCTGGCGTCGTGGATGCCTTTTTATGGCACCGGGTTCATCGAGTTCAACAGCTACATCGTCCGCAGCTTGATGGGGCCTGACATGACGCTCTCCTGCGATGCCCGCCGCAAGGACCTGGATTGGGGGCTGTTGCGGAAGCTCGTGGGGCAATGGCGGGAGGTGGTCCCGAATTTCTATGGCGATTTCTACCCTCTCAGCGCTTACAGTCTGGCGAGCACCGATTGGATGGCGTGGCAGTTCGACCGTCCCGGCGCGGGCACGGGGATCGTTCAGGCCTTCCGCCGATCCGACTCTATCTTTCGCACCGCCGAACTCCGGTTGCGCGGGCTGGACCCCCAGGCGCACTATGACGTTGCCAATCTCGACCTGGCTTCGCCCTTGCAGATGAGCGGGCGGGAGCTGATGGAGAAAGGGCTGGCGGTGGAGATCGGCGGCCGGCCGGGCGCGGCGGTGGTCACGTACCGGAAAATCAGATAATCTCCGTCTCACAAACAGCCCAACCTCGACTATGAACCTCGCTCTCAAGCTGGCCGGCTTGCTCTCCGGCACGCTGTGCCTGGCCGCGCTCAAATCCGTTCCCGCTCAGCCCGCGAGCTCGAGCCAGCAGGCTCACGGGCCGCGCGCGTCGGAAACCCGCTCGCTGGATGGGGAGTGGCTGGTCGCGGCGGACGCAAAGAACGTCGGCCGGGACGAAAAGTGGTGGTTGAAACCGGCCGCAGACGCCAAGGGGGTCCGGGTGCCGGGTATCTTTCAAGAGGTGTTGACCGGCTATCACGGGGTGGCCTGGTACTGGCGGGACGTAAAGATACCGGCCAACGCGTGCCTTCAAGGGCGCTATCTGCTGCGGTTCTGGATGGTGGACTATAAGTGCGAGGTGTGGGTGAACGGCGAGGCGGTGGGCGACCATGAAGGCGGGGAGGACATGTTTACCGTTGATATCACGACGGCGGTCCGCCCCGACGCCACGAACCGGATTGTGCTACGGGTGCTCAACCCCACCAACGAACGGATCGATGGCATCGTCCTGGCGGAGACCCCGCACCGCAACAAGACCGCGCCGTACTCCCCTGGAAGCGACTTCAACTACGGCGGCATCACCGATTCGGTCGAACTGCTGCTGGTCCCGCCCGTGCGGGTCGAGGATCTCTTCGTCCAGCCGGACACCAGGACGGGCGTCCTCCTTGTCCAGGCTCAAGTCCGGAACGCCGGCGCGGGCCCGGCCGAGGGACGCCTGGCGGTGACGGCGGCGCCCGCCGCCAGCGGCGAAACGCTGGCAGTCCAGGAGTTGGACCGGCAGTGGCCCCCGGGTGATACCTCTGTCGAGGTGCGGCTGCCGTTGGCCAACCCGCGGCTCTGGGACCTCAACGACCCTTTCCTTTACCGCGTTACTGCGCGGGTCCAGGCCGCGGGCTCGGACGCATTTGACGAGCGGTCCACGCGTTGCGGCTTCCGCGATTTCCGGTTCGAGCGCGGGTACTTTCGGCTTAACGGGCGGCGTCTCTTCCTCCGCAGTTCGCACACCGGGGCCGACTCGCCGGTGGGCGTGCGCGTGCCGCTGGACCCGGACCTCCTGCGCCGCGACTTGCTCAATGTGAAAGTCATGGGGTTCAACACGCTGCGGTTTATCTCCGGCATCGCGCGGCGCTACCAACTGGATCTGGCGGACGAGCTGGGTTTGCTGGTCTATGAAGAGTGTTTCGCGGGCTGGCTGCTGGGCGACTCGGGGCAGATGCCGGCCCGGTTTGACCACGCGGTCGCCGGCATGATCCGGCGGGACCGCCATCATCCCAGTATCGTCATGTGGGGGCTCCTGAACGAGACCTCGGACGGAGCGGTGTTCCGGCACGCCGTTGCCAGCCTGCCGCTGGCCCGCTCATGGGACGAGTCGCGGGTGGTCATGCTTAACAGCGGCCGCTTCGACGGCAATACCACCGCCAAGACGCTCTCCAGCCCGGCGACTTGGCGCATCGAATCCGCTCCCGTGCCCAGCGCCACGCGGAACGGCTCGGCGGTGGCCGTCTCGCACGAGGACACGACTTGGGCGCCGGGGCAATTCGCCTTGCATCCCGGCATCAACGGCGAGTACGCCGTGGTCCGCTGGACCGCGCCAACCGCGGGCGGCTGCGACGTGTCGGCAAAAGTCACGGGCCTGGCGGCGAAACCGACCACGGTCGACCTTCACCTGTTTCTCAACGGAACTGCGCTCTTCGAGGACTTCCTGAACCTTCGCGGCCGCGGGAACACGGCGGAGTTCGCGTCGTCCCTCGAGCTTCGCGCCGGCGACCGCATCGACGCCGTGGTCGGAATGGGGGACGATGGTCCCTTCAGCGACACGACCGCCCTGTCGCTGGTGATCAAGCCGAGCCAGGGCGCCGTTGCCGATGTGGCGGCCGACTTCAACCACCGGAAAAACCCCAACGGTGTGTGGAGCTACGGGTATCTCGCCCCGGGACCAAAACCCAACTTGAGCACGTTCGCGCTTTTCGCCAAATCGACGCCGGACGGCCGGGACATGACGGTGCCGGCGATCGGCGGCTTAAGCAACCCGGGGTCGCACGAATGGGAGGATGTCCTGGGGGACCAGCATCCGTATCAACGGGTGCCGCACACGGCGCCGATCATCAAAACAATGCGGACGCTGAGTGACCCCCGGCACCATCTGTTTGTGTCTGAATACGGCGTCGGCAGCGCTCTGGACCTGCCCCGTCTGACTCGGCATTACGAGCGCCTGGGGCGGACTGGCTGCGAGGATGCGCGGGTCTATCGCGGCTTCCTGGAGGCTTTTATGGGCGACTGGGCAAGATGGAAGATGTCCGACGTCTTCGCCAGCCCCGAAGACTATTTCCGGCAATGCGTGGGCAAGATGGGCGCGTTGCGCCTGCTCGGGATCAACGCCTTGCGCGCCAATCCTAACGTCATCGGTTACAGCCTCACCGGCACCATGGACCAGGGACTCACCGCGGAGGGACTCACCACGACATTTCGGGAACTCAAACCCGGCACCGTGGATGCGCTGTTCGAGGCCTTCTATCCGCTGCGTTGGTGCTTGTTCGCCGAGCCGGTGCAGGCCTACCGCAAGTCCGCCGTGCGCTTCGAGGCGGTCCTGGCCAATGAAGACTGGCTGGCCCCTGGCCAATACCCGGCGCGCTTCCAGGTGGTTGGCCCGGGCGGCGCGCGCGTGTTCGATCGCACCGTCACCGTCACCATTCCCGAGCTCCCAGGGACACCGCCCAACCGCAGCCCCGAGCCGGGGGCGGAACAGGCCCACGGGCAAGCTCAAGGGCCGGCGTTCGCCCTGCCGATCTTTTCCGAGAGCGTGGTGCTCGACGGGCCGCCGGGCAAGTACCGTTTTGTGGCGGCCTTGGAGCAGGGTGGGCCGGCCAGCGGCGAAACCGGGTTCTACGTGGCCGATGCCGCCGAGATGCCTCCAGTGAACGCGGAGGTCGTGCTTTGGGGAGCAGACGAGGGTTTGGCCGGTTGGCTCAAGAGGCAGGGGATTCGGGTCCGGCCAAGCGATGCCGCCGAGCCGGTTACGCGCGAGCTGTTGCTGGTGCCCGCCCAACCGGCGGGGGACAGCCTGGCCGCCTGGCAAGGCCTGGCCCGACGCATCGCGCGCGGCTCAACCGCCGTTTTCCTCTCGCCCGAGGTTTTCAAGCGAGGGGACAATGCCGTGGGCTGGGTGCCCTTGGAGAAGAAGGGCCAGTTGCGGAACCTGGCCAGTTGGGTCTATCTCAAGGACGAGTGGACGAAGAACCATCCGGTGTTCGAGGGTTTGCCCGCCGGCGGCCTGATGGACTACACGTTCTACCGCGACATCATTCCCGACGTGGTTTGGTCGGGCCAGGACCCGCCGGCGGAGGTCGTTGTCGGCGCGGTCGCGACCTCCCTGGGCTATGGCTCCGGGCTTATGATGTCCGTGCATCATCTGGGCGCGGGCCGGTTCATCCTCAACACCTTGCGCATCCGGGACAACCTGGGGAGCGACCCGGTGGCCGAGCGGCTCTTGCGCAACGCCTTGCGATACGCGGCCCGTCAGCTCGACCAGCCGGCGGCTGAGCTGCCGGCGGACTTCCAGGCGAGGCTTCACGCCCTGGGATACGAATAGCCCGCCGGTTGTTGAAGCGGGAACGTTCGCCGAGAGCGTTTTCAATGACGGCGCCAGGAACGGCCGATGTCTTCCAGTGTGCGCCCCTTGGTCTCCGGCATCATGCCGCGGCCGAAGAGGGCGGCGCCGACGCAAACGACCGTGAATGTCCAAAAGGCCCCCGCCGCCGACCCCAGCCTCCGCTCCGACCAGGCGATGAGCATCGGGAAAAGCTGCGCGCAGCTATAGATGACCAGCCAGAGGAAGGTGGTGGTTACCGCCACGGCCTTGGCGCGAATGCGATTGGGAAAGATCTCGGACATCATCAGCCACGGCAGCGCGCCCAAAGCCAGCCCGTGCGGCACGGTGCACAAAACGATGACCAGCAACACGGGCGCGCCATGGAGGTGGAAATGAAACACCAGGCCGGTGACTGCGGTAATGCCGGCCATGAGGATTGAGGCGAACATCCACAACGGCCGCCGCCCCACACGATCGATCAGCCACATGGACGCAACGGTCACCAGCGCCATTGCCAGGTAGGTGAATGAAAACTGGAGAATCGCGAGGTTTCGTTGCCGCACGCCTGCCATTTCAAGCAACATGGGAATGTAGCCGCCCATGGCCGACCACCCGGTCCAGTTATTGAAGAAGGCCAGCATCAATCCGATGAGCAGGGCATAGCGAATGCCGGGCTGCAGCAACTCGGAAAAGCCGCCGCTCTCTTGCGCAATGGCCCCTCTGATGCCCCGCAGTTCCGCGGGCGCCTCCTGGGGGCCGTGGACCTTGGCCAGCACCTGGAGCGCCTCCTGATAGCGGCCCTTTTGCGCCAGCCACCTCGGACTGGCCGGCAGCAAAAAGAGGAACAGGGCGAACAGGACAACCACGGCCATTTGTGAGCCAAACATCCAGCGCCATGAAACGGTGTCCGGAAAGGTGCGGACCAGGACGTAGGCAACCAGCGGCGCGGCGGTCGAACCGACCACGATGGCCAGTTGATACATGACGCCAAGTCTTCCGCGTATCTTTTGCGGCGCGATCTCGGCAATGTACATGGGCGAGGCGACCGAACAGAGCCCCACGCCCACGCCGCCGAGAATCCGGAAGGCATTGAAGAGAACGATGTTTTGCGCGAGCGCCGTCATCAATGCCCCAACGGCCAGTAGGAAGGAAGCGGCAATCATGGTGCGTTCCCGCCCAAGGGCGTCGCACAACCACGCTCCCAGGAATGGGCCCAACACGCACCCCAGGGCGGCACTGGCCGTAGTGAATCCCAGGGCTTGGGCGCCTAAATGGAACTGCTCTTTGAGAAAAATGTTGGCGGCCCCAATCAATGATAAATCGTAGCCGAACAGAAAACCTCCGACAGCCGCCGTAAACGCGACGGCGAAAATGTACCGGGTTCGCCTATGCGCGTCCGGGCACGGCTTCCCGCTCAGGTCGCCAGTGTCCCCTTTCCGGACTGGGGCCGTGTTGGCGAAATTCATCGTCCGGCGTTGGTTCGCGCGAGTCCCGCGGCAACGCCGTCCCGCACCAGCACGGCAGGATGTTCCATCAAATCCACCAGCCGTCCCAGAAATTCAGCGGCGGGACCTCCATCCATGACGCGATGATCCGCCGCGAGACAGAGCCGGAGGGTGTGGCGCACCGCAAGCTTGCCCTCCGTCACGAAGGGACGCAGCGCGGCGCGGCCGGCCGCGAGCATGCTGCTTTGCGGCGGCGCGATCACCGGGGCGAACTCGTCCACCCGGCTGTTGCCCAGATTGGACAAACTGATGGCGCCTCCTTGCGTCGCCTCCGCGGAGAGCTTGCCGGCGCGGGCGGCGGCGGCCGACTCAGACCGCAGCTTGACGATCTGCGCGAAAGCGAGTTGATCGACTTTGCGCAGAACGGGGATCAGCAGACCGTCCGGCAAACCGACGACGAGGCCGACATCAATCGCGGGCAACTCTATGATCGTGTTCTCCTGCCAAATCGAGTTGGCAAAAGGGAACTCGATGAGCGTTCGCGCCATCGCCCGAAGGAGGAAGTCGGTCAGGGTCGGTTTGACGCCAACCTCGCGCTCGATGACGGGCGCGAGCTGCGCTCGGATGTCCATGAGCGAGGTCACGTCGGCCTCGACCCGGAGATAGAAGTGCGGCGCGGTGGAGAAGCTCATGGCGGTCTTCTCTGCAATCGCGCGTCGCATGACAGAAAGGCCACCGGTCGACATTGCGGCCGGCTTGGGCTTCAGCCCGCCGGCCTGCGGGGAGCCGCCGGTTTGCCCAGCCAGGGAGGCCTTTGCGGCCTGGGCGGCCGCGGCGGCCGCCTCCACATCCGCTTGGACGATACGACCGCCCCAACTGGTTCCGCGGACAGATCGGGCATCCATTCCAAGCTGGCGCAGCATCCGACGCGCGCGCGGCGAGGCCGCGATGCGATTTGCCCGGGTTGCCGAAGGAGAGTTGTTATTCATGTACCGCCTGGTCATCGGGGTTGAATGGCGGCCAGCGGCAAACCCATTTGGACGACGGCGCCTTCCTTGGCCAGGACCTCCGCCAGTGTGCCTGCTGCGGGCGATTCAACCGGCACGACCGCTTTGGCGGTTTCGACCTCGACAATGACCTCGTTCAGGGCCACCGCATCTCCCACCTGCTTCACCCACCGCACAACCGTGCCCTCGGTCACAGTGAGATCTTGATTGGGCATCATGACCGGGACGGTGGTCGCGGGCTTGGCGGAAACGCTCGCGGAGTCCTTCGCCAGCGGCGCCGCAGGCGCAAACGGCGCCTTGAGCTCCGGAGACTTCACGGCGCGGTTTCCACGGATGACCGTTTCTCCTGCGACAGGCGCCCCTTTCGGCCTGCGCGGGACCGGTGCCTTGCCCTTGGCCAGGTCTTGCGCGGCGGCGATGATTTTGTCAATGGTCACAACGATTTCGTTCTCCAGCGAGGGACTGAAGGGCTGGGTCACGGGATCGGGATGCAGTCGTCCGACGGGAGCGTCGAGTTCGTCGAAGGCCTGTTCCATTATGGTGGCCGCGATTTCGGCGCCGAGTCCGCACATGGGATGGGCCTCATCCACAACCAGCAAGCGGCCCGTTTTGCAGACGCTGGCGACGATGGTTTGCACGTCCAGCGGCACGATCGTGCGCAGGTCAATAACTTCGCAGGAGAGACCCTGCGAAGCCAGCTTGTTTGCCGCGCTGACGCAACGGTTCACGTATTCGCCACAACTGACGATCGTCAAGTCCTTGCCTTCGCGGAGCACGTTCGCGCGTCCGAATGGGATATAATATTCGCCGGCAGGCACCAGGCCCTTCATGCCAAAGAGCAGCTTGTCTTCGAGGAACAGAACCGGGTCTGACGCCCGCAAAGCAGTCTTGATTAATCCCTTCGCATCGGCGGGGTTTGACGGAACCGCCACGAGGATGCCCGGACAATGCGCGTAAATCGGGTAGTAGCATCCGCTGTGGTGCGGCCCGGCGTTCTTGATGGCCCCGATGCCGGCACGGATCACCACCGGGGCGCTCATCTGACCGTTGCTCATGTAACGCCACTTGGCGGCCTGCAGGATGACCTGCGACGCGGCGTCGAAGAGGAATTCAACGAACATCAAGTCAGCGACGCTGCGAGAACCGGTGGCGGAAGCGCCGGCGGCCACGCCGGTGAAGCCCAGTTCGGAAATCGGGGTGTCGATGACACGGTTTCCCGTGAACTCCTTCCAAAGCCCTTTGGTATGGGCAAAGCTCCCGCCGCGCTCTCCGATGCCTTCTCCGAAGTAGAGGATATGCGGGTCATGCCGCATCTCTTCGGCAATCCCGTCGCGCACGGCATCGAGGTAGTTCGTCTCGGCGGATTTGGATTCCGGCGCCATGGCGGAGGCCAGGGCGATGGGCGGGTTAATGGGAAGAGCCAAAACATGGTCGTTGGCCGTGAGTGGATCGGGCATCGGGGACGATTCGGCCAAGGCGACAGCTTCGTTGATTTCGCTCTGGATGCGGCGCTCGATTTCCGTCAGCCCCTTTTCGTCCGAGAAAGCTTCGGCCAGAAGCCACTTTCGGAACCGTAGAATCGGGCAGCGGGCTTTCCACGCGTCAAGTTCCTCCTGGCTGCGATAGGTGCCCACGATTGGGTCCCCTTCATGATGTCCCACGGTGCGGTAAGTCTTGAACTCGAGCAAAGTTGGGCCATCCCCGTGCCGTGCCCGTTCGATCGCCTTGCCTGCCGCCTGCCAGACCGCCAGCACGTCGTTTCCATCCACTTCCATCCCCGGCAGGCCGTAAGCCGCGCTCCGGCTGGCCACCGAGGTGTTCTTGGTGACGGTCTTGAAAGGGGTGGCTGTGGCGTAGAGATTGTTCTCGCAGGCAAAGATGACGGGCGCCTGGTTGATGGTTGCCAAATTGATGCTCTCGTGGAAGGCGCCATGATTGACCGCGCCGTCGCCGAAAAAGGCAACCGCGACGGCGTTGGTCTTGCGAGCTCTTGCGCTCAGCGCCGCGCCAACCGCCGCCGGAATGCCACCTCCAACGATGCCGTTAGTGCCGAACAAACCGGCCTTCCGATCAAAGAGATGCATGCTCCCGCCACGCCCGCCGCAGCAGCCGCCGGCCCGGCCGTACAGTTCGGCCATCATCGCATTGGAGGACACGCCTTTGGCCAGTGCATGTCCATGGCCGCGGTGCGTGCTGGTTACCCAATCGTCCCGGAGCAAATGGGCGCAGACCCCTGCGGCCACAGCTTCCTCGCCGATGTACAGGTGAATAAAACCAGGCATCCGTCCGGCCTTATAGTTCTTTTGTGCGGCCAGCTCAAACTGGCGGATGCGCACCATTTGCTCATACAGGCCGAGGTAGCCGGGCCGGCCGAGAACCGGACGGCTCGGTTTGCTCTCCAAAATTGCTTTCATACCCATGCGTTTATGCCTCCATAATAAGCAGCAGGCCGCCCGGTTCCGCTTCTGGTTTTTGGCGTTTCTTCAATGTTTTTGGTGTGATTCATCCCATGGCAAACATTAGCGGTCCACCCGGTTCGGTTCGGGGCCGGATGCTAAAACAGCACAGGATTCGCCGGAAAACAGGAGACAGATTCGCCAGGGGTGTTACGTTTCCGCCGAATGATGAAACGATTGCATTCCGAAATCCGTTTCGGGGCTAATGGACCCATGCGGCGCAATAAGACATGAAGTTGTTCTAATCAATCAATAAAGCGGCCTGTCAAGGCCGATTTTCGATGCATCGTTTTGACACCCACTTGCTCAGAGACCCGTCGGCAGCCTCGCCCTCCCATTTTCGGGCCACTTGCAGTGCGGTTTGGACCGTATTCCGCGTCGTAGCCCTGGCTGGCGTCTTGAGCGGCGGCCCCTATGCAAATGCGGCCATTCCAGCGCCTGACCGGCTGGCGCCGCACTTTGGCAGGAGGGCGACGAAAGCGGAGATGGAGAAGGCCCGGCAGTGGACGGCACGGTCGTTTTCGACGAGGGCGGAACCGCCCTGGTCCTTCGTTTACGGCGGCCGTTCATCGTCGGAGTTGCTCAAGACCTGGAGAGTCAGTCAGTCTGAGGGGACGCTCGATACGAACCGCATACAGCGCGCCCTGACCTATGCGGACTGGAGGACCGGGCTCGAGGTGCGTTGCGAGGCGATCGAGTATCGTGATTTCCCGGCGGTCGAGTGGGTCGTCCGCTTCAAGAACACCGGCGCCGCAGACCTTCCGCTCCTGGAGCAGGTGCGCGCGCTGGATATCGGGCTGTTCGGGGGGTCCAGCGGCGAGGTCGTCATCCACCATGCCAGGGGGAGCAATGCCGAGTTTCGAGACTTCGCGCCGTTGGCGGATCGGTTGGCGCCGAACGGGCGGTTGCAACTGGATTCCCACGGCTTTCCGACGTCCTTTGCGGGGCCAAGCGGGAGTCCGTCGGTGGAGTCGCTTCCGTTCTTCAACGTCGAGTGCGGAAGCGAGGGGATGATCGCCGCCATCGGCTGGACTGGCCCATGGATCGCGGAGTTCACACGCGCTGAAAACGGGACCGCATCGGTCACGGTCCGGATGGACGATCTCCGTGCGATTCTGCATTCGGGCGAGGAGGTCCGCACGCCGCGAATGCTGGTCCTCTTCTGGCAGGAAGATCGCCTTCGGGCCCACAACCTGTGGCGGCGCTTGCTCCTCACCTATTACTCACCGAGGCCGGGCGGCCAGCCGTTCACCGGTTTGATTTGCGATGCCAACTGGGGTTCCTGGATGACGGGGGCCAAGCACATCGAGGAGATTAACTGGTGGGGCGACCACGATCTCCCAATGGAGTGCTACTGGATGGACGCCGGCTGGACCGATATGAGCAAAGGCTGGGAAGCTCATCAGTCAGTTCAGACCCCCAACCCATCGCTGTTCCCCAATGGTCTCCAGCCCGTCTCTGATGCCGCACACGCCCGCCGCATGAAATTCCTCCTCTGGATGGTGCCGGAGAGCGTCCATCCCGCGCTGGGCATCGGAGCCGAGCACCCGGAATGGCTCGGAAAGCCGTTCTCGGACCCGGCCTATGGGACCATGGTCTTCCACGGGCTTGACCACGGGGACCCAAAGGTCAACCAGTTCATGATCGATCACTTTTCCAAGTTGGTTGACACCCACGGCATTGACATCTTCCGTCAAGATGGCCTCAGTCTCTGGCCGGAAGACACCCGCGCGGATCGCCGCGGGATAAACCAGGTCCGCTATACGGAAGGTTTCTATGCCTTCTGGGACGGACTCCTCAAGCGTCATGCCGGCTTGCTCATCGATAACTGCGGATGCGGAGGGCGGAAACTCGATCTCGAAACGATAAGCCGGAGCCTGGTTCTTTGGCGAAGTGACTGCCAGGCCTCGGGTGACTTCGATCCGGTCTCCACTCAGGGATTCAACTACGGGCTTTTCCCTTGGGTGCCACTCTCCGGCGGCGCCGTGCCGATGGCGAAGCTCAGCCCCTACTCCTTCCGCAGCGCCTACTGCCCCGCCATGGTGTTATGCTGGCCCATGAGCGCCGTCTCGGATCTCCCCAGGCAGCGATGGTCCGGGACGGACATCAACCTGCTCCGGCGCTTGTTGCGAGAGTATCTGTCCGTTCGCCCGTATCTCTTCGGCGACTACTATCCCCTCTCCGCTTATAGCCTCAGTCCGACTAACTGGATGGCATGGCAATTCGACCGCCCCGATCTCGGCGAGGGAATGGTGCAGGCCTTTCGCCGGCCGCAGAGCCCGAGCGAATCGTCGGTGTGCAAACTCCATGGGCTCAATCCCAACTCGGTCTATGCCCTGACTAATCTGGATGGCCGCGGCGGCGCCGACGCGACCGGACGCAAGCTGATGGAGCAGGGATTCTCCGTGAGTGTCCCCGATCCGCCCGGCGCGGCGGTAATTACCTACAAAAAAATCGAGTGACGATCCCGAAGATGACACCCTGAAGAGCAGCCCGGCGAAAACCAATGGTCCCGTTCGCAGAACTTCAACAACAATCCCAAGCCGTTTATGAAACCGCAATCGTGTGAACCGCCAAGTTACGTGCGCCTGTTACAGGCAAATGGTGCAGCCGCCCTCGGAGCAGGCAATTGGACGCGCCGAGCGTTGGGTCTGACGGGCATGGCTGCAAAGGGCGCCTATGGGCGGGCGGCCCTGGTCGCGTGGAGCGCCTCTCTTTTGCTGTTGACGCCGGCATACGCCGACCCGGTGGCGACCGGCGGCGAGGGCTACATCAGGTCTGAGGGCGCGCGCTGGACCCTCGGTGCGGCAGGCGTCGAGAAGATAGTCGCTTTGGAGGACGGCAGGTTCCTGCTCCGAAGTTTCAAGAGCACAGCGACAGGGCAAGAATTGGCGCAGGACAGCGCCCCGTCCGATGAGTTCTTCGTACTGCTCGGCGATAAGGCCGAGCGCGTAAGCGGCGCGACCGGGGGTTGGCAACTCGTCGGCTCAAAAACCCTCAAGCTCAAACAGACAGAGCTGCAACTGGACGTCACGCTGCAGCGAGAGTCCCTCCAGGTGACCAAGAGCTACGTCGTTTATCCCAAGTCCAGCATCATCAGGGAGTGGGTGACCTTCAAAAACACCGGCACGGCTCCTCTGAAGATCGGCGAGCCCGGGTTCCTTAACTTCACGTCCAAGCCCGGCAGCCCATCCTCGCTGGAGTTCCTGTGGATGACCGGGGGAGAAAACGCGGCGGGCTCCTGGACCGTTCAAACCGAGACGCTGCCCCCGGGAAAACCCAGGACCTTTGACTCCTACGAGCCGATGAAGGTGGACCTCTCGCAGCTTCCAGGGGACGGGGTCAACGCGAAGATCCTGTTGAACAACCGGCAGGTCTGGCCGGACCACGGCTGGCAGTACCTGCCGCACGGGGGCGTCACGGCGCGCTTCGACCTCAGCCTGGAGGTCGCGGTCGGCGACCAGTTGGTGTTTCTCGTCAATATGAACAAGCACGTCAGCAATGACACGACAACCCTGGACCCCACCATCACCTATCCTGATGGTGAAAAGCATACCGCTTCCGCCGAGTTCGGCACGGAGCAGGGCCAGCACGGCTGGCGCTACCAGTACCTGCAAGGAGACAAGTTCATGGACCTCATCTGCCAGCCTACGAACAAACTCTGGGCGGCGGACAAGGATAACCCCATAGCCATCCCGATTATCAGCCCGGGGACGGTCCATCCCGGTCCGAACCAGGACGTGGCCCGGGTCTGGACGGCGCCCAAAGCCGGCCATATCAAGGTCACCGGCTCCCTCTGCAATACTGGCAACCCGGCCGGCGGAGAGTATGGCTTCCGCGCCGGCTCCAGCACCTATGCCCCCTGGTATGCCCTTTATAGCCGCGAGACCAAGCAAGGCCTCTTCATCGGTTGGGATTACTTCGGACACTGGGGTTCCTCGTTTGCTTTAGGCCCAGGCGGCGCCGTCCAAACCGAGTTAAAGGTCGCCGGTCATCGCCAGACCCTCGGTCCGGACGAATCCATCACCACCCCAAAGGCCTTTGTTGGCCTTTACCGCGACGACCTCGACAACGCGGGCAACGAATGCCTTGACTGGCAGTACCGCTATCTCTGGGACTACACCCGCCGGGACTGGTTCCCGGCAATGCTCATCGTCGGATGCTGGACCAAGGGAACCACCTGGGGCAAAACCTGGTCGGGCGGCGGCGCTGATTTCGACAGCACCTACCGCAAGGTGTTCCGGGTCGCCGATTTGATGCGCTTCTGCGGCGGCGACGTTTACCATCGGGACTGGGGCTGGTGGGGTGTGTGCGGCGACTGGGACGGCCCGGACTGGAGATCTGCCAACCAGTACCTGCACAAGTATGGCATGGGCCTGCTGCTCTACGGGTTCATCTACGCCGCCGACCCTGACTCGCGCGTCGGCAAAGCCCACCGCGACTGGTTCATGCCCGACGGGCGGTTGCTCGACCTGACTCGCCCCGAGGTGGTCCAGTTCATGGAGGCCAAGCTGGATGAATGGTACAACCAGTGGGGTCCCTTCGAATGGCGCAACGATGGCGGCTTCACCGAGCCGCGCCAGGGACCGACCGGCCGCTATGATGACGACTCTCCCCTGCTCGGCCAGGACCAGGGCCTCCGCAAGGTCATCCAGGATTTCCTTGATAAACATCAGGACTGCTCCTTCCAACCCGTCAACGGGGGCGGTGTCTATGGCAGCTATGAATACAGCCGCTTCGCCTCCACCTTCTCCTTCAGCGACGGCGCGGTCGGCATCATAAGAAACTACTGGGCTTCCCTCCTGCTGCCACCCGATAAAACCAGCGACATCCCGGAAACGACCGTGCCGGAGAACTACAACAAGGCCGCCTGGCGCGGCTACCTCTGCCTCAATTTCGGCGTGAGCCAGGATTCCTCCGACCCGGTCAAGCTGGACGGCGTGCGCGAGATGATCGATATCTACCATTACCTCTCTCACGAGGGCGTGGTCGGGCGCTGGGTGAAGGTTTACCGGCCAGCCGTCCAAGGGGATGACCCTACCATGTACTTCCAGCGTCTCTCCGGCGACCGTCAGCGCGGCATCATTATCCCCAAACGCGCCGCCCCCGGCCCGGTCACGATCAAGCCCAAGGGCCTGCTGGCCAGGAACCGCTACCTCATTTCGTTCCAGGAGTCACAGGCAACCGATAACCGGACCGGCGCGGACCTGATGGCCAACGGCATCCGTATCGAAAAGGCGCTCCCCGGGGACCTGGTTTACCTGAACCTGCCCATGCACCCGGGCAGCAAACTGGATACCCAACCGCCAAGGCCGCCCAGCAACCTCACCAAGCGCCAGGCGCAGAACATGGGATACCCGGGAGTCGAGCTCGCCTGGAAGCCAGGCAAGGACAACAACTGGATCTCCTACTATGAAATCTTCCGGAACGGAGCCTTTCTGGACAAGCTCGCAAAAGGAACCTTCTACTTCGACCATTCTGCGGGAGCCGACCTCGCGGCCAACTACGAAGTCCGCTCCGTGGATGGCGCGGGCAATGTCTCCGGAAAAGTCCCCGTCAGCGGGCCGGCCGCCCAGCCCGCCAAGGTCTTGGACGACGCTCCGGGCAGTGGCATCGAGTTTGCGGGAGACTGGCAGCGGCAGACCGGCATTGCTCCGGCTTACGCCGGCACACTCACACGCTCCAACCAGAAGGGGGCGGCGGCAGAACTGGCCTTTGAAGGCAGGAAAGTGCTATGGTTCACCAAACTGGGAGCGGACTGCGGCAAGGCTGAGGTCAGCATTGACGGGGCGGCCCCTGAGGTGGTTGACACTTATTCCGCCGACGACATCTGGGGGATCTGCCTCTACCAGCACGAGCTGCCTTCCGGCGGCAAACATACCCTGCGCATCAAAGTCCTCGGCCAGCACGCCGCGCATCCCGCGGATTACTCAGACCCGGCCAGCCCCAGTGTCATGTGGGTCCATGTCGATGGGGTAAGAGTCGAGCCGTGATCGGCAGATCGGAACCAAGCGGATGAACGGCAACTGTTCAGGTGTGGGGCAGACCTCCGGTCTGCCAGTTCACGGAGCCTCCGGCTCCGTGAACCTGGTGCGGTCGGAACACCGGGCCAGAGGCCCGGCTAACCGGCAGACCAGAGGTCTGCCC